>ULXJ01037242.1_pt1 | contig 24155 bp, 19 predicted proteins | sample 1960981 | NCBI WGS metagenome assembly ULXJ01 (sample SAMEA4835830, study PRJEB28245) | human gut metagenome | biome: gut microbiome; material: fecal sample | place: Denmark | collected 2008 | reverse complement strand
ATGCGAAATCGAGAATCCGGGTTTGGCCGGTTTCCGGTTGTATGAGGGTGATGCCGCTGTGGTCGCGTGCCCAAGTATCGTTGGTCTCACATTGGAGATACTTGATGTTTTTCCCGCAGATTTTTGCTTCGATATGGCTGCGGACAAGGTCTATGTCGGGTGCGACGATCAGTAAGGGTTCTCTTTGGGAAATTTCCCGGGCTATATCGATAAAACAAGATTCCACCTCATCGAGCATGTCATACCAGTCGGTCCCGGCATGGGGCCATGTAAGTTGTATGCCCGATTGCGGATACCATTCGGCCGGAAGTATATAATCGGTCTGTTTCACTTGTTTTCTTTGGGTTTACGGTCGAAGAAGGGGTTTTTCGATGACGCGCTGATGGGTATGGCGATACATTGGCGGCAATTTTTCAACAGGCCCAGCCGTTCGACGGCCCAACCGGGCGAGAACATGACCCGGCTGTCGACTCTCAAATCGGCAGCTTTGGCGCAAGCCGAACCGATGGCAATTCCCACATCGATGGAATTTATGGCGCAGGGAGTATCTTGCGGTTTCTCGGCGCAGGTCGCATAGCCGCAATAGGCGCAATTAAGACCTTGCGGAGCCTGACGTGTTCCGATGACAATCATGGCGTCGGCGCTTTGTATGTTTTCGCTGTCCCGGATAAGGAACTTCATGCCGGTTTTTTCGGCGAGCCGGAGCAACTCTTCCGATACGGCATCGATGTCTTCATCGCTTAGTGTGATGATTTCTATAATATCGACACCTTTACCTTTTGGAGCCGTGCGGGCGGCCAGCATGATTTGTTTGGCCGCTTCGAGCATATATTCTTTACGAGTCTCTCTTTCGTTGATAATCATACCTTTTTATAAATAGCGATGCAAAGATAGTAATTATCGGGAATACCGCGGGAGGGAAGCAGTAAAATATGGTGAAGGATTATTTGTTTTGAATTTTTATGCCTATTTTTGTAATAGGAATGTAATTAATTTGTTATATTCTTCACATATAGTGCTTTTATCTTTGTGCCAAAATTAAAAATATGGATACAATTTTTTTAGGCTTTGTCGTCTTTTTGTTCCTTTTGGCCATCTTCGATTTGTGGGTTGGCGTGAGTAACGATGCTGTGAACTTTCTGAATTCTGCTATCGGAGCGAAAGCTGCCCGATTTAGAACAATTATCATTATTGCCGCCATAGGAGTTTTTTGCGGAGCGTCGATGAGTAACGGTATGATGGATATAGCCCGGCATGGAATTTTCCGTCCCGAGCAATTTTATTTTTATGAATTGATGTATGTTTTTCTGGCCGTGATGGTTACAGATATTGTATTGCTCGATATATTCAATTCTTTGGGAATGCCTACGTCGACAACCGTTTCGATGGTCTTTGAACTTTTAGGGGCTTCGTTTGCATTGGCTTTGGTCAAATTGGCTTCCGACACGACCGGACTTACGTTTGCCGAATTGCTGAATACCGAGAAAGCCCTGTCGGTGATTTTGGGTATTTTCCTTTCCGTAGCTATCGCCTTTTTTTTCGGAGCTTTGGTGCAATATATTTCCCGTATCATATTTACGTTCAATTATAAAAGCAAGATGCGATGGAAAGCCGGGTTGTTCGGCGGTATAGCAGTAACGGCAATTATCTATTTCATGCTTATAAAAGGAGTGAAAGATCTCTCTTTCATGACGGCGGAGAATAAAGCTTTTGTACATGATCATACGGCGCTTATACTGGGGGGCTGCTTGGTGTTCTTTACTGTTCTGATGCAGATATTGCACTGGTGTAAAGTGAATGTTTTCAAAGTGGTCGTTCTTGTCGGAACATTTTCTTTGGCAATGGCTTTCGCCGGAAACGACTTGGTCAATTTTATCGGTGTGCCGTTAGCCGGATATTCTTCCTATCAGGATTATATGTCAAACGGAGCTGGCGATCCGACGGGTTTCCTGATGGGCTCTTTGAACGGCCCGGCCAAGACACCTTTGTTTTTTCTGATAGCTGCCGGTGCGATAATGGTTTTCTCTTTGGCGACCTCCAAAAAAGCACACAACGTAGTGAAAACGTCGGTCGATCTTTCTCGGCAGGATACGGGCGATGAGGTGTTCGGATCTTCACGTGTGGCACGTAGCCTTGTCCGCTGGTTTACTTCGGTCAGTGCATGGGTGGTAGACGTAACTCCCGAGAGAGTACGTCTTTGGATCAATAGCCGTTTCAATCAAGATGAAGTGCAAATCGAGAACGGAGCGGCTTTCGATTTGGTTCGGGCCTCTATCAATTTGGTTTTGGCAGGATTGCTTATTGCAATGGGAACCTCTCTTAAACTGCCTCTTTCCACAACCTATGTAACATTTATGGTGGCTATGGGAACATCATTGGCCGACCGTGCTTGGGGCCGTGAAAGCGCTGTATTCCGTATTACCGGAGTACTTTCAGTCGTAGGAGGTTGGTTTATAACGGCCGGAGCAGCCTTCCTGATAGCTTTTGCCATAGCTCTTATCATGTATTTCGGCGGGGTATGGGCAGCCATTGCGATTGTCGTATTGGGCGTGGGCATTTTGATTCGCAGCAATATCGTTTATCGCAAGAAATCGAAGACGGAGAAAAAAGATACGATATTCTACGATATGTTGGCAACGAAAGACAAAGAACAGGTATGGACTTTATTGCATCGTCATATCGTTGAGAACCGTTGTATCTTCCTTTCCGACGCGATACAGATATATGGTAATATAACCGATGGATTTATTCACGAAGATTTGAGAATGTTGCGTAGGGCAGATACCATGTTGCGGCAGGAGAAAAGCATTTTGAAAAATGTACGTCGTAAAGAGACGTTGGGAATGCATCGTGTAACAAAAGAAATAGCCATTGAAAAAAATACATGGTTCCATTTGGGGTGCAACAGTTGCGAGCAGATTATGTATAGTTTGCTCCGTATCTGCGAGCCGTGTCTCGAACATGTCGATAACAATTTTACTCCGCTTCCTCAAAAATTCATCGATGAATTCGTTCCCATGAAAAATGGTGTTATTTTGCTTTTTGAACAGGCTCTGACGATTTTGAGAAACGGACGTTTTGAAGAGACAATCGAGCTGCGTGCCGATTGTGAAAGAATGAAAGATATGTTTTCTCGAAAACGCAAGGCTTTGGTCGAAAGTATTCAGGACGAGGAACGGAGCGAATATATAAGTGTTTTATATGTGTATCTCAACCTTTTGCAAGAATCGCAAGAAACCGTCTCCTTGTTGAGGCATATGTTGAGGGCAGACCGTAAATTGAATCAGGCTTAGCTTCACCGGAAAAATCGACGAATATGAGAAAAATTATCATCAGTACAGGCCTTTTGATAGGGCTTGCAGGGGTGGGGTATGCCCAGAAAAAGACCGATTATATTCCTAAAATACATGGTACGATAAGAGGAAAATACGAATATCAGTACGAAGAAAAAGAGGGACGGTTTGAGGTTCGTAACGCCCGGTTCAGTCTTACGGGAAATGTCGCTCCTATCGTTTCCTATAAAGCAGAAATCGACCTTTCTGATGAGGGGGCAATAAAAATGCTCGACGCTTATGCCCGTGTAACGCCGCTCCCGACATTCGATATTACAATCGGACAGATGCGTGTCCCTTTTACCATCGATGCTCATCGTTCTCCTCACCAGCAATATTTTGCCAACCGGTCGTTTATCGCCAAGCAAGTGGGGAATGTGCGGGATGTCGGTGCGACATTGGCATATACATTACAGGTAGGAATTCCTATTCGGCTTGAAGCCGGTATTTTCAACGGGTCGGGGTTGACCGACCAAAAAGATTTCTGGACAAATCGCATCAATTATTCGGCCAAAGCACATCTGCAATTACCCAAAGGTTTTAATTTGGTGGGCAGTGTACAGAAGATTTCGCCCGAAAAAGTCGATATTCATATGTACGATATAGGCGCATATTATCAGTCCGGGCGGTGGCATGTCGAGGCAGAATTTTTGCGGAAACATTATGCGAATGGTACATTTTCAAATGTTGATGCGTTCAATGGATTTGTTTGCTACGACCAACCCCTGCCAAAAGTTTTTCAAAAAATATCGTTTCTCGGTCGATTCGATTGCATGAGTGATCATAGTAATGGGAAGGTCGGTGATAACGGATCATTGGTCGTAAACGATGCTGCACGTAAGCGTATTACCGTAGGAACGACTTTGAGCCTGGCAAAACCTTTCATTGCCGATTTGCGTATCAATTATGAAAATTATTTCTATAAGAAAGATGCCGTAGTGGCTGTTTCGGAAAAAGATAAAATCGTTATTGAACTCATGGTGCGCTTTTGAGATGTCTTATAGGAGAAAAGGTAAAAAACAGGCTGTTACAGAATCGCAACAGCCTGTTTTTGTCTTTTGTGTACAATAATTTGTGTTGTATGGGAAATTTATATATATTTGAGGATAAAAGAACAAAATGCAGCAAAAAGTGTTTTATTAAGTGATCTCTATTAATCTTGACTTTTGCGTATGAATTATTTTGATGTTGAAGAACTACTGGTCGATATTATCAAGAAGTATCCCGAAGTGGAGTCGGCCGAAGCCCAATTTCTTTCATTGTTAGAGGCTGATGAGGAGTTGAAAGAAAATTTCACCGAATGGTGTATGTCGAAAGGGTATAATGAGAGAAAGGCGTTTTTGATTTTTTATCAGGATTATATTTCTCGCGAAGATACGATTTGGGACAGCATATTCCCGAATAAAGAAGAATATGACGGCTATAAATAGCCGAGTGACGTCATTTTATACCCTGAAAAGTTAAATAGTGCAAATATGTTGCATTTTATGCTCAAAAACTATGTTGTATAACATAAAATGCCCTATATTTGCACTGTGTTTTTCATGGTATTAGATTTAAGGTTAACAGAGATTGGTTGTCGTGAGACAATCAATTTTTTTGTTTATAGTCCATTGTTTCCGATGGGTCTGTAATAATCCGTTATGAGATTTTTAAAAGAGAAAATATCTAGGTATGATATCCCGAACGCCATGAGTAAAATAAAGAATCTTTCTCTTATTTTTCATTAAGGAGAATAATTTTTCTCCGAATATGAGATCACTCGTATATGTTCGGAATAAAGGCATTGTTATTCTGACGACCGAAGGGAAGAATTTGCCCTAATTCTCAAACAACCTATTTCTTATGATTCTTTTCTGAAAACTTTCCGATAATTGGCTCCTTTTTTGAATTTTATTATGCTGTTCAAAGTCGGAGTTGTTTTTGTTCATGGTTTTGTCGTATGCATCAATAAATCAAGGATTGCTCTCTTTTTTTATAAAAACGGTATAGTAGATATATTTTCCCTATATTTGTATAACCATTTAAGCAATTGGGGGGGGATAATGTAAGAGCTTGGAATAAAAAATTGATTTAAAAAGCATTTAATGTGATTGACGTATGAAAAGAATATTTGTTACCGTATCTTTATTATTTGTCGTTACGACCATTTATGCATGTACCAGCCTTTTGGCCGGTCGCAAGGCAACCGTCGACGGTTCTACTCTCATAACCTATGCGGCCGATTCGCATACCTTGTACGGTGCGCTTTCGTTTACTCCGGCTGCCGATCACCCCAAAGGCAGTAAGATAGAAATACGGGATTGCGATACGAATAAGCCGTTGGGAAAAATTCCGCAAGTCGAGCATACCTATAAAGTGGTAGGATTTATGAACGAACACCAACTTTCGATTACCGAGTCGACATTTGGCGGACGTCCCGAATTGATCGATACGACGGGAATCATCGATTACGGTAGTCTCATGCAGTTGGCCCTGCAACGGGCGAGAACGGCCCGGGAGGCAATAACCGTGATGACCGACTTGGTGAAGAAATACGGCTATTACAGCAGTGGTGAGAGTTTTTCGATTGCCGATCCCGAAGAGGTGTGGATTCTTGAAATGATAGGGAAGGGGAGTGCATCGAAAGGCGCCGTGTGGGTGGCTGTGCGTATTCCCGACGATTGTATAGCTGCGCATGCCAATCACTCCCGCATACACCGGTTTCCTCTCGATGATCCCGAAAATTGTCTCTATTCGCCCGATGTTATTTCATTTGCCCGGGAACAGAAATATTTCGACGGGTTGAATCGCGATTTCAGTTTCTCGGCGGCCTATGCACCTGCCGGTTTTGAAGAGTTGAGAGCTTGTGAAGCACGTGTGTGGAGTTTTTACAACCGTTACGATAGTACGATGGTCTCATACCTGCCTTATATATACGGAGAATCGTCGACCCCGTTGCCATTGTATATAAAACCCGACCGCAAACTTTCGGTACAAGATATGAAAGATGCTATGAGGGATCATTTTGAAGGAACGCCGTTCGATATGACCCAAGATGCGGGAGCAGGGCCGTTCAAGGCCCCCTACCGTTTCCGCCCTATGACTTTTGAGGTAGATAGTCAGGAGTATATCAATGAGCGGGCTATCGCTACTCAGCAGACGGGGTTCTCGCTTGTCGCCCAGCAACGGGAGTGGTTACCGGCGGCTCTCGGCGGAGTGTTGTGGTTTGGGGTAGACGATGCCAATACATCGGTTTATGTGCCTATATATGTCGGGGCGCTTACCGAAGTCCCTCTTTGTTTCAGAGAAGGCAACGGCTCTCTTTATAAAGTATCGTGGACATCGGCTTTCTGGGTCTATAATTGGGTGGCAAACATGGCTTATGCCCGATATGATCAGATGATCGAAGATATACGTCCGTTGCAGCGACAAATCGAGACAGCCTTCAATGAGCAACAACCTAAACTTGAACAGGGCGTTTTGGAAATATTTTACGACCAACCCGAGAAAGCCCTTGCCGTTCTTGATAAGTACAGTCGCGAAGCAGCCGATTCGTCGACCGTCCGCTGGCGGGAGTTGGGAGAATACCTGTTGGTGAAATATCTCGATGGAAATCGTAAACGGGAAAAAGACGGACAATTCATGTATAATGCATACGGTATACCCGAATATCCCGAGTTCCCGGGATATTCCGAAGAGTTTTATCGTACCATCGTCGAAGATGCCGGCGATCGTCTCAAAGTTTCTTTTTGATGGTAGTGAAATTTCGCACGAATAATTGTGAATTTAGAAATATTATCCCTATATTTGTCATATAGCCATTGATATGAATTAAATCGAATTATAACATGGAAAACGAAGTTCTACTCAAAGAAGTAACCGCAAAAGCCCAAGTTTGGTTGGGAGAAGGTTATGATGCGGAGACACGTGCCGAAGTGCGGCGTATGCTCGATAGCGAAGATAAAACCGACCTTATAGAGGCTTTCTATAAAGATTTGGAATTCGGAACCGGCGGATTGCGCGGTATCATGGGTGTCGGCTCCAACCGTATGAATATTTATACCGTAGGAGCTGCGACACAAGGATTGGCCAATTATCTGAAAAAAGAATTTGCTTCGCTACCGCAGATAAAAATGGTCATAGGGCATGATTGTCGGAACAACAGCCGTAAATTTGCCGAAATATCGGCCGATATTTTTTCGGCAAACGGTATAAAAGTATACCTTTTCGAGTCTTTACGGCCTACACCCGAAATGTCGTACACCATTCGGGAATTGGGTTGTCAGAGCGGTATTATTCTTACTGCTTCGCATAATCCCAAAGAATATAACGGATATAAAGCATATTGGGACGATGGGGCACAGATGATTTCCCCCCACGATAAAAATACGATTTCCGAGGTCAATAAAATACGTTCGGTTTCCGATATCAATTTCAATGGAAATCCGGCTTTGGTCGAGATGATCGGAAAAGAAATCGACGAAAAATATATTGCTCGTGTCAAAGCCTTGTCGCTCAATCCCGAGGCCATCGCCCGTCAGCACGATTTGAAAATCGTTTATACACCGATACACGGTACGGGAGTAAGACTTATCCCCGAAGCTTTGGCTGCTTACGGGTTTACCCATGTGATACATGTACCCGAGCAAGATGTCATCAGTGGTGATTTCCCCACAGTAAAATCGCCCAATCCCGAGGAACCGGCGGCTCTCGACTTGGCTATACGCAAGGCCAAGGAGGTCGATGCCGATATTGTGTTGGCATCAGATCCCGATGCCGATCGTATGGGTATCGCCATAAAGAACGATAAGGGCGAGTGGATTCTAGTGAATGGAAACCAGAATGCTCTGCTCTTTACTCATTACCTTATTTCGCAGTATAAGGCGACTGGCCGCATTCGTGAAGGAGCATATATGGTAAAGACGATCGTAACCACAGAATTGATGAAGAAAATCGCCGACCGTAACGGAATAGAGTGCTTCGATGTGTACACCGGGTTTAAATGGATTGCTGCCATAATGCGGGAACTTGAGGGTAAACGTCAATATATCGGCGGCGGAGAAGAAAGTTACGGCTTCTTGGTAGAAGATTTCGTTCGTGATAAAGACGCCGTGTCGGCGTGTGCCATGATGGCCGAGATAGCGGCATGGGCGAAAGATAACGGTAAGACGATGTATGAACTGTTGCAGGACATATATGTCGAATACGGATTTTCTAAGGAAAAGGGTATTTCGGTCGTGCGTAAAGGAAAGTCGGGTGCAGAAGAAATTGAAGCTATGATGAAGAATTTCCGCGAACACCCCATTACCGAAATCGCCGGGTCGAAAGTCATATTGGCAAAAGATTATGCCACGCTTGTTGCACATGATTTTGTGGCAGGAGAGAAATATACGCTCGATATGCCGACTACCTCGAATGTGTTGCAATACTTTACCGAAGACGGTACGAAAGTTTCGGTACGTCCGTCGGGAACCGAGCCCAAAATCAAATTCTATATCGAAGTCAGCGGAGAACTCAAATCGCGTGCCGATTATGATAATGTCGTGGCAGCAGCCGAAGAAAAAATCAAAGCCGTTTCCGCTTCGCTCGGAGTATAATTATCTCGTATTACAGATATATTGAAAAGCAGAGATGCCGTATCTTTTGATACGGCATCTCTGCTTTTACGTACAAAAGTTTTATAATTTTATCTTCGTGGCCTTTTGAGTGAGGCAAATATTCTTTGCTGATTGGTAAGAGATTGGAATATAATATATTTATATCTGATAATATGAAATGTATGTGAAAAGATTATTTCTATGGTTTGCAAACGATGATGTCGACATTCTAAGTGTTTGGGGAAATTTCTATCTTTTTTAGGTTTCATGATACCTTACAGGAAAATTGTTACTTGGAAAATAAAAAATCCGCTCGATCCAAAATATCGAGCGGATTTTCGTTAAAAGGATTGGGAGTTATTCAATAGCAGCCTGCGCCGCAGCTACGCGGGCGATAGGTACACGGTAAGGACTGCAACTAACGTAATTCATACCGAGTGAGGCGCAGAATTTTACCGATGACGGTTCACCGCCGTGTTCACCGCAGATACCGATTTTCAATCCCGGTTTGGTGGAACGGCCTTTTTCTACACCCATACGTACGAGCTGGCCCACGCCTTTTTGGTCGAGTACTTCGAACGGGTCGGTTTTGAGAATGCCTTTTTCTTTATATATTTTGAGGAATTTCCCGGCATCGTCGCGCGAATAACCGAATGTCATTTGTGTAAGGTCGTTTGTTCCGAAAGAGAAGAAGTCGGCCACTTCGGCGATTTGGTCGGCCGTTACGGCAGCACGAGGAACCTCTATCATGGTACCTACCTTGTAAGCGATACTGTCTCCCCGTTCGGCAAATACTTGGGCAGCTGTACGATGGATTACTTCGGCTTGCAATTTCAGTTCTTCAACTACTCCAACGAGAGGAACCATGATTTCGGGGAATACTTTTATACCATGCGATTTTACGTTGAGGGCGGCCTCGATGATAGCCCGCGTCTGCATCTCGGTAATCTCGGGGTAGGTACAGCCCAGACGGCAACCCCGGTGTCCCAGCATGGGATTGAATTCGGCCAGCGAGTCGCAAGCGAGTTTTACCTCTTCTATGGTGAGTCCCATCTCTTCGGCCAGTTCTTTCTGAGTGGCTAATTGGTGGGGTACGAATTCGTGCAAGGGGGGATCGAGCAGACGTATCGTTACGCCAAATCCGTCCATCGCTTCGAAGATACCCTCGAAGTCGCTGCGTTGCATCGGCAGGAGTTTGTCAAGAGCATGACGGCGACCGTCTTCGTCTTTGGCAAGAATCATTTCTCGCATGGCTTTGATGCGTGTGCCTTCGAAGAACATATGTTCGGTACGGCATAAGCCGATACCTTTGGCCCCGAATTTACGGGCTACCGAGGCGTCTTTGGGTGTATCGGCATTGGTACGGACATCGACTTTGGTATATTTTTCTGCCAAATTCATGATAGCGGCGAAGTCTCCGCTCATGTCTGCTTCTACGGTCGGGACTTGTCCGTCATATACTTCACCGGTCGAACCGTTCAATGAAATCCAATCACCTTCTTTATAGGTTTTACCCGACATTTCGAGAGTGCGGGCTTTGTAATCGATTTTTATTTCACCGGCACCCGATACGCAACATTTACCCATTCCGCGTGCTACGACGGCAGCGTGTGAAGTCATACCGCCGCGTGCGGTGAGAATACCTTGTGCCACGCTCATTCCTCGTAAGTCTTCGGGCGAAGTTTCGATACGCACCATAACTACTTTTTTGCGTTTTTCGGCCCAAGCCTCAGCGTCATCGGCAAAAAATACGATTTGTCCGGCTGCCGCTCCCGGTGAGGCTGGGAGACCTTTGGCCATGACTTGGGCGCGTTTTACGGCATCTTTATCGAAAACGGGGTGTAACAGTTCATCGAGTTTTTGCGGCTCCATACGTTTGAGAGCTGTTTTTTCGTCGATGATTCCGGCACGTAACATATCCATCGCTATTTTTACCATAGCGGCGCCGGTGCGTTTTCCGTTACGTGTTTGCAAAAGCCATAATTTACCGTCTTGTATCGTAAATTCGAGGTCTTGCATATCCTTGAAATAATCTTCGAGCTTTTGTTGGGTGGCGATGAGATCTTTGGCACACTCGGGCATGGCCTCTTCGAGCGAGGGGTATTGCGAGGCGCGTACATCTTCGCTGATGCCTTGCAATTTAGCCCAGCGGCGTGAACCTTCGAGTGTTATCTGTTGGGGTGTACGCACTCCGGCCACCACGTCTTCACCTTGCGCGTTGATGAGGTATTCACCATTGAAAATATCTTCTCCCGTTGCGGCATCACGGGTAAATGCCACGCCGGTTGCCGAGGTGTTACCCATATTGCCGAATACCATAGCTTGCACGTTTACCGCCGTACCCCATTCTTCGGGAATCTGGTTCATGCGGCGGTATAGTATGGCGCGTTCGTTCATCCAGCTGTCGAACACGGCGCAAATCGCACCCCATAGTTGTTCCCAGGGAGAAGAGGGAAAGTCTTTTCCCGTGCGGGCTTTTACGGCAGCTTTGAATCGTACAACCAATTCTTTCAGGTCATCGACAGAGAGTTCGGTATCGTTTTTGATATTCTTGGCGCTTTTCACCTCTTCCATGACTTCTTCGAAGGGGTCGATATCGTCTTTATTTTGAGGTTTCATGCCTAAAACGACGTCTCCGTACATCTGCACGAAACGCCGGTAGGAATCCCATGCAAAACGGGGATTGCCCGATTTCCGGGCGATTCCTTCTACGGCATCATCGTTCATACCCAAATTGAGAACGGTGTCCATCATACCCGGCATTGAGACACGTGCTCCCGAACGAACAGAGACTAACAGCGGATTTTCGGCGTCGCCAAATTTTGTGCCCATTAGTTTTTCTACGTGTGCGATTGCTTTTTCCACATCGTCTTTCAGCATTTTTATGACGGCTTCTTTACCGTTTTTATTATATGCAGTACAAATTTCGGTAGTGATGGTAAATCCGGGGGGGACGGGAACACCGATAAGGTTCATTTCTGCGAGGTTGGCACCTTTCCCGCCCAATAGGTTTTTCATGTCGGCACGACCTTCTGCTTGGCCGTTACCGAAAGTATAGACTTGTTTCATATAAAAATAAGGTTAGTATAAAAATGTCTTTCAGTATAAAATACAAAATGACTGATAAAAATGTTTTTCATTTGGCGTGGACAAAAATATAAGGAATATCGATATATGCAAAAGATTGTATACCATATTTAATACCCGTGTCATTTTTTTTCGATAGAATAGGGGAATTAAAAGAATTATCGTTACCTTTGAACGAATTTGTTTTTATTCAAAATCTGTTTGTTTTGGCTCGAAAAAAGAAAGAACTTCCTGTTTTCGAACAGGTCGAGATAACCGATATTGCAGCCGAAGGGAAAGCTGTGGCCCGGGTAAATGATTTGGTGGTTTTTATACCTTACGGTGCGCCGGGTGATATTGTCGATTTGCAAATATACCGCAAGAAACATAAGTATGCCGAGGGGCGGGTGATAAAGACTCATGTCAGCTCACCGATTCGGGTTGCTCCGTTTTGCGAACACTTTGGCGTGTGCGGGGGCTGTAAATGGCAACATATTCCTTATGAATACCAACTCAAATATAAACAGAAACAGGTATTCGATAATCTGACCCGTATCGGAAAAATTCCTTTGCCCGAGTTCGATCCGATCAAAGGGTCGGCATATACCGAGTTTTACCGGAACAAGTTGGAGTTTACTTTTTCGAATAAATCATGGCTTACTGCCGAGCAACTGGCGTCGGCCGATGAATATACCGATAGAAATGCATTGGGATTTCATATTCCCGGTATGTTCGATAAAGTTCTCGATATAAAAAAATGTTGGCTACAAGACGATATATCCAATCGTATACGATTGGCCGTCAAGAAATTTGCTATCGATAACAACTATCCGTTCTTTGACTTGCGCGAACAAACAGGACTTATGCGCAATATCATCGTTCGCACGGCGTCGACAGGAGAAATTATGCTTATCGTTGTTTTTTTCGAAGACGATACCGAACGGATACAGGCCATGATGAATTTTATTGCCCGAGAATTTCCGCAGATCACTTCGCTGCTGTATATTGTCAATACCAAAGCCAACGATACGATTACCGATCAAGAGGTACATGTATTCCGGGGACGGGATTATATTTTTGAAGAGATGGACGGGTTGCGTTTCAAGATAGGGCCGAAATCGTTCTATCAAACCAATTCGGCTCAAGCTTATGAGTTATATAAAGTGGCTGCCGACTTTGCCGCTCTTACCGGCGACGAGTTGGTTTATGACCTTTATACGGGAACGGGAACGATTGCCAATTTCGTAGCCCGTCGTGTACGTAAAGTTATCGGTATCGAGTATGTGCCCGAGGCGATAGAAGATGCGAAAGCCAATGCCGCATTCAACGGGTTGGACAATACCCTTTTTTATGCCGGCGACATGAAAGATTTGCTGACTCCCGCTTTCATCGAAGAGCACGGTCGCCCCGATGTAATCATTACCGATCCTCCTCGTGCCGGCATGCACGACGATGTCATCAAGACTTTGCTTTTTGCTGCTCCCCGACGTATCGTGTATGTGAGTTGCAATCCGGCTACCCAAGCGCGGGATTTGTCTCTGCTCGATGTCGATTATCGGGTGGCTCGCGTGCAGCCGGTAGATATGTTCCCGCATACGCATCATGTCGAGAATGTCGTGTTGTTGGAGAAGAAATGAAAGTAAAAAAGAGAGGTTTCGGAAGGCCTCTCTTTTTCTGTGTTTGAAAATCAAAAAACAATATAGAAATGACCGAATTAATCAGAAAAAAACTCAATGACAGTCCCATAGCCCGTTGGACGGCTATGTTTATCGTATCATTTACCATGATGTGCGGCTATTTTATCACCGATGTGATGGCGTCGCTCGAAGTTATGTGTACAACGCCCGTTGCCGACGGCGGTTTGGGTTGGAGCAGCTCGGAGTACGGCTTCTTCTCGGGCGCATACGGTTATATCAATGTTTTCTTGCTGATGCTTTTCTTCGGCGGTATTATTCTCGATAAGTGCGGAATTCGTTTTACGGGAGTCATGAGTTCATCTCTTATGTTGGGTGGAGCTTTGCTCAAATGGTATGCTTTGGCAACCGATTTCGGCGATGCTACATTTATGGGCTATCACCTTCAAGTCGTTTTGGCCAGTTTGGGGTTTGCCGTTTTCGGTATGGGCGCCGAAATTACGGGAATTACAGTATCAAAGGTCATCATCAAGTGGTTTACCGGCCATGAAGTTGCGTTGGCTATGGGGTTGCAGGTAGCGATGGCCCGTATCGGTACGGCTGTGGCGTTGGCGTGTAGCTTGCCTATGGCGAGAGCAATGCATAGTGTTTCTTATCCGGTACTATTCGGTGCGCTTTGCCTGTGTGTAGGTTTGGTGGCATACTTGGTATATTGTGTCATGGATAAGAAACTCGACCAGTCTGTCGAAGCGGTCAGCGAGGAAAAGGAAGAAGGTTTCCAGCTGAAAGATCTGAAACTGATTTTTACCAACAAAGGCTTTTGGCTGATTACCTTGTTGTGCCTGATGTTCTATGCCGGGGTGTTCCCGTTCTTGAAATTCGCCACGAAGCTGATGATTGCCAAATATCATGTAGAACCCGAAATGGCAGGACTTATTCCTGCCATGTTGCCGTTCGGTACGATTTTGTTGACTCCGGTTTTCGGAACTCTTTATGACCGCATTGGTAAAGGAGCTACGCTTATGCTTATTGGATCGGTCATGTTGACGATCGTTCATCTTTTATTTGCATTGCCTATTTTGCCTACGTGGTGGTTTGCTATCGTAATAATGGTTGTTTTAGGTATTGCCTTTTCTTTGGTGCCTTCGGCTTTGTGGCCCAGTGTACCTAAGATTATTCCTATGAAACAGCTCGGATCGGCTTATGCGACGATATTCTATATTCAGAATATAGGCCTCTCTATGGTACCGGTACTTATCGGCTGGGTCATTGAGACCTATTCGACACATGTCGATGGAGCAAGTGTTGTAACGTATGATTATACGATACCTATGCTTATTTTCGCCACCTTTGGGATTGTGGCTATATTTATTTCTCTCTGGCTGAAAAGAGAAGATGCCCGTTCGCATTATGGTCTTGAAGACCCGAATATGAAAAAGTAAATGTTTTTCATATTCAACGAAATCGTTTGAGAGTGGAAATGTAATGTAGAGACAAGATAATTTGTTTAATCATTGTTAGACTGTAATAGGATATGAAGTTTTATTTTCTGCCCATGCTTGTCGGATTGCTTTTTATCATCGGTCCCGATATTTGGATTTATTTGAAAATTCGTAACCGACTTGGTAATAGGTATTTGCGATTGATCTATTGGCTGCCGGCAGTTTTCTTTGTTTTGTTTTTTGTCGGTATGCGGTTTTTCTCGAACGATCTTCCTGATTATAAGTTCATGGCTCGCATTACGTGGATATTATGGCTTTTCGCCCTTATATATATCCCTAAGGTCATATATACGATTTTCGATGTGGCCGGTCGTGCGATGATCGGGTTCTGTAAAACGCTCGGTTTATGGCTTTCTCGTATCGGTGCGGGTATTGCTGTTATGCTGGTTGTTTTGTTTGTGTATGCAGCCTTTATCGGTCGCACTCGGGTACATGTAAAAGAGGTGGATTTGGTGTATCGGGATCTGCCCGAGCAACTCGACGGTTTTAAGATCGTACAATTTTCCGATTTGCATATCGGGAATTGGGGCGATTATACCCGGGTTATGCGCAAAGCTGTGGAGTTGATCGATGAATGTCGGGCCGATATGGTGGTTTTTACCGGAGACTTTGTCAATAATTTCTCGTCGGAGATTACACCAGAGATTGTAGATATATTTGCCTCTATGGATATGCCCCGTTATGGGAAATATGCTGTTTTAGGGAATCATGATTATGGCGATTATTTTCGATGGAGAACACCCGAAGAAAAAAATATAAATCTGAATCGAACGAAAAGCGGCATCGAAGAATGTGGATTTGATTTATTGTTGAACAATTCGCGCACGATTGCGGTCGGAGACACTTCTTTCTTGTTGGTGGGAGTAGAGAACACCGGCAAACCACCTTTCCGGCAGTACGGAAATCTGCCGTTGGCTATATCCGGAGTTGATTCGACATTGTTTACCGTACTGCTTTCTCACGATGCTTCACATTGGAGACAGGAAGTGTTGGGGCATCGGTTTATCGACTTGACGCTTTCGGGGCATACTCATGCGGCACAATGTGGTATTTCTTGGGGAAAATTGCATTGGTCACCTTCGTCATGGATATATGAGGAGTGGGAAGGTCTTTATCGAGAAAATGAACAATTACTTTATGTCAATCGCGGATTGGGTTATGTCGGGATTCCCATGCGCATAGGTATGGAACCCGAAATTACCTGCTTTACCTTGAAGCGTTCCCGATAAATAAATCGTTTTTGAATCAAACAACTACGGCCAAATCTTAAAAATAGATTTGGCCGTAGTTGTTTGACTTTGGGAGAAGATTATTCCTGATCTTTCGACGTGTTTTCTTGCTGGGAAAGGATTTTATTATTCCTCTCTTTCATTTCTTTGCGGTATCTTTCCCTACGTTTCAGTACAAATCGCAGCAGTACGATGACAAGAATGTTGGCTGCTAACATGCCGATAAATTCCCAACGATTTCCGTCGAACTGATTCCAGCCCCATACGGCCATGACAATGGTGTATATAAATAATAATAGTGGGATAAGATCGTATTTCTTTATTTTCATGGTGATGACGTTATTTCTGGATAAAACGTTTTTCGATTCCTTTCAGTTGGGGAGTTTGGAATATTTTCCGATATTCAGCGGGAAGAGGTTCTCCTTTGAGGGCTTTGTATATATGGAGGCAAGCCCAAGCATCGGTTGCTGCGTAGAGTTGTTGGGCATTTGTCAATTCCGGAGCCTCCCAATTGGACAGTTGTTGTGTTTTTGAAATTTTTCTTCCGAAAAGAAGCGCATAAATTTTTTGTAAGCTCATTTCTTCGATGCCGAATGCTGTCGCATATTGTTGCAACTCGATGTAGTGGTGCGGGATTATCGGCGACAGGCGACGCAATCCCGTGAAATCGTCTTTCAATGACAATCCGATTTTCAGAGTGCCGGTCGACTCGAGAATCTGTTTTATGGCGTGGATATTGTTTATTCGGCATATTCTGAACAAGTAGCATGTATCCCATGTCGATATTTGCACGAGGGCAACGTTGTGCATGATACCTTTTCTGAAAGAGGGTCGGGTCTCGGTATCGATGCCGACCGCAGTCTCGTTCATGAGGCTTTCTGCTGCCGTGTATGCTTCGTTTTCGGTATTGACGGTTACTATTTTCCCGGGAAATTTGATAACTTCCAATGCCGCCAGATTTTCAGCGTTGATTTGAGATGTCATATCGGGAAAGGTGGTTATAACCAACGATCGGCATCTTCTTCATCGTCGAGCCATGCCGATTGTCTTTTTTGATAGAAATTATCTTCTTCGTCATCGCGATGGTGGGAATGACGATGTCCGCATTCGCAATCATAGTCATTGTCCAAGTCGTCCAGAGAATAGTAGATGCGGTGCAGTGCGGCAAGAGCATTCAGCAGTTTGGAGCCCCAGTAACTCGAAAATTCCTCTCTGCATTCGGTAAGGGCTACCCGCATGGTATCTTCATTTTCGGTACGATAAGCTGCGATGCAATCTTTTACGGCCTGATATATATCGGCCATATCCTCGGCGATGCTGGCACCCAATGGTAAGTCGCTGTATTTCATTTCATCGCTTTGTACGACAAGATAAGCATCGTTTTCACCCATCAGACGGCCTATATTTTCACGTAAAAATTCGTAATCGTCTTCGGTTACGAAATGTTCCGGAGAGTCGAGATAATCTTCATTTTCATCGTCGATGGGAAGGAGTGTCGCTTTGAGATAAAGCAACGGTAGCAATTTGATGGAGGTAGAAGCGAACTCCTCTTGGGTGAGTTCTTGTACCCGTTCGAGGAACGCACAGAATTCGACACCTACGGTAACGAATTCGACGCTGTTTTTTGCGTATATATATTTGTCCATATTTACTTGGGATTTTGATATAGGTTGTGTTTTACGATGTAATCGTGTACCGGAAGGGGAAGATATTTTTCTGTTGATTGACCGGTTGCGATAAGGTCCCGTATTTCCGTAGAAGAAATTTCCATCATGGGTGCATGTGTAAGGTGTACGGTAGGAGGGAGTATCGTTGTTTCGACCGGAAATCCCGGGCGCGGGTATATATATATCGGATAATTTTCAATGATCTCATCATGAGATTTCCAACGGTCGAAAATTTTCCAATTATCCGATCCGATGAGCAGGCATAATTCTGTATGTGTATATTGCTTTTTGAGAGTTAGCAAGGTCGTGATGGTATATGACGGACGGGGTAAATGCATCTCTATATCGCAATAGCGGAACGTCGGTTCGTTCTCGATGGCAAGTTTTGTCATGTCGGCTCTTATCTCGTCATCGAGCAATCCGATTTGTGGTTTCAGCGGATTTTGGGGAGATACGATGAACCATATTTCATCGAACTTCTCTTTTTCGACCATATAGCGGGCAATGGCGATATGCCCGTTATGTATGGGATTGAAAGACCCTGAGAATATACCCACCTTCTTGCTCATGGCGTTGCAACCTTACTTGTCCAAAAATTTCTTTATGATTTGCAAGACTTCCTGTTCGGCTGTGGATAGATCGTCATTGACGACAATCCGGTCGAACTTCGGTGCGAAGCCCATTTCATATTCGGCTTTGGCAAGGCGACTTTCGATTACTTCGGGTGCATCAGTGGCGCGACTTGTCAGCCGTCGGCGAAGTTCTTCGATTCCCGGCGGTTGGATAAATATTGACAATGCCCGTTCCCCATAAAACCGTTTGATATTGACACCGCCTACGACATCGACGTCGAAAATAACATTTTTCCCGGCAGAGGTCAGCCGTTCGACCTCACTTTTCAATGTCCCGTAAAATTTGTCTGTGTACACCTCTTCGTATTCCAGAAAGTCACCGGCGGAGATACGGCGGCGAAATTCGTCGGGGGTGAGAAAGTAATATTCGACTCCGTTTTTTTCTTCTCCTCGTGGGGCTCTCGATGTTGCCGAGATAGAGAATGCCAAATTCAGATTCTGGGTGAGTAGGTAATTGATGATGGTCGATTTTCCCGAACCCGATGGGGCAGAAAAGATAATGAGTTTTCCCGGTTGCATGGTATCACATTACGTTGAGGATTTGTTCTTTGATTTGTTCGAGTTCGTCTTTCATGCGGACGACGATTTTTTGAAGTTCGGCATGATTGGCCTTTGATCCCATCGTGTTTACTTCCCGGCCGATTTCCTGACTGATGAAACCCAGCTTTTTCCCTTGTCCGTAATGACCGTCCATCGTTTCCATAAAATATTTCAGATGATTGTCGAGACGGTTTTTTTCTTCATTTATATCAAGTTTTTCGATATAAAAAATCATCTCTTGCTCCATGCGGTTTTTATCGTAATCGAAGTTATCGATTTTTTCAAGAGCATCGATGATGCGGGACTTTATTTTCTCGGTTCGCTCTTTTTCGAAGGGGGTAACTTCGGTCAGCAGATGTGCGATATTCCCGATTTTTTGAGTAAACAATTTTTGCAGCATGAGGCCTTCTTGGGCACGGAATTCTATAAGATGGCCGATGGCGTCTTCTACTGCTTTTTTTACGGCGAGACTTTCATCTTCCGATGCTTCTATCGTTTCGTTTTTCAATGCGTCGGGTAGGCGCAACAACGTTTGCAACCAGTCTGCCGGTTCGGGAATTTGCAGCGATACCGTCATGGCTTTCAGCCGTTCATAATAATTCTTGATAATATCGGTATTGAATTCGGCATTGCAATCTGCCGAAACTTTGTTTTCTACTTGTATCGAAAAATCGACTTTGCCTCGTTCGAGCCGGCGAGCTATTTCGCTGCGTATATCCATTTCCAACTCTTTATATATTTGAGGTATGCGCATGGATAGGTCGAGCTGCTTACTGTTCAGCGACTTGATTTCGACGGTGATTTTTCGGTGTGGAAGTTCGACAATGGATTTGCCGAAACCTGTCATGGAATATATCATATCAGTGGGTTTATTTTTGCAAAATTAATTTTTATTCTGCGGATATACAAGTGTGTATAAGAAAACTCGAATGGCTCTTTGTGAAAAAGCCGGAGAGCAAAAAAGGACATCGGCCGGAATTCCGGCCGATGTCTATAAAGTTTTTTTATCATTTAGACAATGACGTGGTAGCCCGATCGGACGAGTTCTTGCCGTATTTTGTCGATGTGTTCTTGGTTGCGGGTTTCGAGTACGACTTGTAAGTAGCAGGCATTGATGTCGGTGGTTTTGCCGGCTCGTTCATGGTGTACCGAAATCACATTGGCTCCCATGCGGGCGATGATGCTAGTAACGCCTACGAGTTGGCCGGGGCGGTCCATTAGTTCGACGGTAAGTACGTAGGAACGTCCCGATTTTTGCAATCCCCGGTTGATGACCCTGGAAAGAATCGTTACATCGATATTGCCGCCCGATACGAGGCATATCGTTTTTTTTCCTTTGATAGGGAGTTTGCCGAACATGGCAGCTGCGACCGATACGGCTCCTGCACCTTCGGCGACGAGCTTTTGCTGTTCGATGAGCGATAGTATGGCCGTGGATATTTCGTCGTCGGTAACGGTTACGACATCATCGACATATTTGCTGCAAATATCGAATGTGTGCGTACCGGGCTCTTTTACGGCGATGCCGTCGGCGATAGTCTTGACCGAAGGCAGCCGTTCGATACGTTTATGACTTAATGATTGTACCATACTTGGGGCTCCGCTGGCTTGGACGCCATAGACTTTGACGTTCGGACGCAAACTTTTGATGGCGAATGCGACTCCTGATATAAGTCCGCCACCGCCTACCGGTACGATGACCGCATCGACATCGGGAAGTTGGTCGAGTAGTTCTATACCTATCGTTCCTTGTCCGGCAATGACATTTTCGTCATCGAACGGGTGAACGAACGTGTACCCTTTTTCTTCTTTTAATTGCAAGGCTTTTTGATATGCGTCGTCGTAAACACCGTCGACGAGACAGACTTCCGCCCCATATTTCTTTGTTGCTTCGACCTTGGATATGGGTGCACCCGAAGGTAAGCATATCAATGATTTGATACCGTTTTTTGTCGCACCCAAAGCGACGCCTTGTGCATGGTTGCCGGCCGAGCAGGCAATCACGCCCTTTGCTTTTTCTTCGTCCGATAACTGTGAAATCTTGTAATAAGCGCCTCTTACTTTAAAAGAACCTGTAAGTTGCAGATTTTCAGGTTTCAGAAAGATCGATGAGTCGGGAGCGATTTGAGGTGCAGCGATCAGGTCGGTGCGTCGCAATACCTCTTTCAGAACGAAAGATGCGTGGTAAATTTTGTCGAGCGTAAGCATAGGTTCAGGTAAATTTTACGAGTGCAATATTACAAAAAAGAATCAGAAATTATACGCAAAAATATATCTTAATTACAAATATTCTTTGCGGGTCTTTTTTAGCGAAGAAGTATTATTGGAAAAATGATGAATGGTTTATTTGAGGGTATTAAGGACGTGGAGATTGTTCTATGATTTAATGGGTGTTTTGAAAAATAGAATAAGAACATCGGGGTGTGAAAGTAGGAATGAATATCCGTATTGACGATTTGATGCGTCGGCTTGTGGAGAAACTTTATGCAGTGTACACGAGACATTGTATTGAAAATATTGTTAAATAGCATTTCCTGTTTTCTTATGTTTATTAGAGTGCATATATTTGCCGCAGTAATTCATCAGATGATATTATCATAAGATTAATATAAATGGATATAAAAACCTCTATTCGGAGAAAATCACTTGCGGAAGAAGTTGCAGAGTTGATAAAAAAACAAATAAGTGAAGGGAAATTGGCTAAGGGGGATAAATTGCCTGCCGAACCTGAGTTGATGAGGCTTTTCGGGGTAGGACGATCTACGGTGCGTGAGGCCATAAAAATGCTTGTAAATATGGGGTATTTGAGTGTACAGCAAGGCAGGGGTACTTTTGTGGAAAATGTTACGGAAACCAATGAGCTGTTCCATCAACGATTGAAACGAGCTGATATACAAGAGTTGCGGGAAGTACGAGATATTATGGAGGCGCCTATCGCCCGTCTGGCGACACAAAGGCGGACAAAAGCCGATTTAGAAAGCATGAAACGTTATGTATATGAGAGAGGAGAGTCTGCAAAATGTGGGGACATCGAGAAGTGTATTGCCGCCGATATATGCTTTCACAAAGCTGTTGCACGGGCTACTCACAATGAAATACTGTCCGAACTTTACGATGGTATGACGATACATCTCGCTTCGGGGTATGAATATATTTACGAAGATACATTACATCTTATGGCTTCTCAATCCTTGCATGAAAGATTGGTGCAATATATAGAAGACGGTAATATAGAAGAGGCTGTACGATCTGCTAAATTACTGTGGAATAATGTCATGGAAAAGGATACAGATGAATAATCGCATTTTAAGTAAGTTCAAAGGAAATCCTCAAATCGATGATGGTACGGCCTATACCGTATTGTTTGCAATGGGGTTTTGTCATTTGTTGAACGATATGATTCAGTCGGTTATACCGGCTATGTACCCTTTGTTGAAAGATAATTTTGGTTTTACATTCGCCCAAATAGGCATCATTACATTGGTGTTCCAACTGACCTCATCTGTCTTACAACCTTTTGTGGGACGATATGCCGACCGGCACCCGCAACCTTACTCATTATCGATGGGAATGTGTTTTACGTTAGTCGGATTATTGGTCCTTGCATTGGCTTCCGATTTTGGGGTAATACTTTTGGCCGTGGCACTTATTGGTTGCGGTTCTTCGGTGTTTCACCCCGAGGCTTCGCGAGTGGCGCAAATGGCGTCAGGTGGAAAAAAAAGCTTGGCACAATCTATTTTTCAAGTAGGGGGGAACGGCGGCAGTTCCATTGGACCGTTGCTTGCTGCGTTGATTATTATTCCTTACGGGCAGTCTGCTGTGGCTTGGTTTGCCGTTGCCGCCCTGTTGGCTTCAACAATATTGGTACGGATAGGGTATTGGTATAGCTTGATGCTTGTCCATGTAGAGACGTCTCGTCGTATCGATTCTGTGTCGGTTTGCGGATTATCACAAGGAACGATTCGCAAAGCTTTGGCTATTTTGGTGATTATGATATTTTCGAAGTACTTTTTTATCTCATGTATGACGAGTTATTTTACATTTTTCTTGATAGAGAAGTTTGGGGTTACGGTTCAGCAATCCCAAATTTGTCTGTTCGCATTTCTTGCGGCATTGGCTGTCGGTACTTTGCTCGGAGGATTTCTCGGAGATAAGTATGGGAGAAAATATGTTATACTTTTCTCTATTCTTGGTGCCGCGCCATTCACGCTTGTATTGCCGTACCTCGATCTGTTCGGAACAATAGCTATGGCTGTTGTCATTGGCCTTGTCATAGCATCGGCTTTTTCGGCTATATTGGTCTATGCCACCGACTTGAAACCGGATAAGATCGGTATGATTTCGGGGATATTTTTCGGATTGATGTTCGGGCTTGGAGGAATCGGGTCTGCTTTTTTCGGCTGGTTGGCCGATGAGACGAGTATAGAATTTATTTTCAAGATCAGTACATTATTGCCGTTACTGGGTGTAATAGCCTATTTTTTACCGAATATAAAACCATCAAATAAAAAGGAAAATAGAATTTAGGTTATGAATAAGACGATTCAAGTACAGCATTATCATTCTCCCTGCGGGGATTTGATACTCGGATCATACGGGAATGAACTTTGTTTGTGTAATTGGGTGATCGAAAAACATCAAGGCAGAGTGGATAAAAGATTGCAAAGCCTGTTGAATGCCGATTACGCAATACATGCCTCGGATATTACACAGGAAGCCGCCCGGCAACTGGACGAATATTTTGGACGGAAACGGACGACGTTCGATATACCGTTATTGTTTGCTGGTACCGATTTTCAAAAAAGTGTATGGCGTGCGTTGTTGGAAATACCCTATGGACAGACGCTTTCTTACGGAGAGATGGCTCGACGGCTCGGATTGCCGAATGCTGTCCGTGCGGTGGCGAATGCGAATGGAGCAAATGCAATATCCATCTTTGCTCCTTGTCATCGGGTTATCGGGAGTAATCGATCG
>ULXJ01042050.1_pt1 | contig 24225 bp, 16 predicted proteins | sample 1960981 | NCBI WGS metagenome assembly ULXJ01 (sample SAMEA4835830, study PRJEB28245) | human gut metagenome | biome: gut microbiome; material: fecal sample | place: Denmark | collected 2008 | reverse complement strand
CCGAAATGTCGTAGGTTCGAATCCTACCTGAGGCGCCAAGAAAAAGCCAAGTCAAAGCGACTTGGCTTTTTCAATGAAATTCGCGTGCACGAGTGAAATCACTCTTTGAGTGATGAAATCTCACTTCGTGAGTTGATATCCATGAAACATTTAAGCGAAGATCACTATCCAATAAAACGGGTAATGGTTTTTTTATTTAGTCCGGATGCTAAAACTATTGAAAAAGTCGGTAAAATATGCTATAATGGAATTAGTTGCGGAGCAGACAAAACTAAATCAAAAGAGATAGAGGTCATTGGATTTGCCGCGTTTGTGATTGCTATTGTCGTAATCATTAGCTTGCCAGAGTGCCAATGCCGCTTTAACAGAATAGGAGAAACTGATAATGGTTATTCTTACAGAACAGATTGAGATTCCTGCGCCCTATGAGAAATTGGAGGCATGGGTTGCTAACTTTGAGGAAGAGTTTGTGAAATGGAGTCCCTACCACATCGAATGTAATCTCTATAACGGGAACTATCACACAGGAAGCAAGGTTCGCTTCCGCGAGATTGTCATGGGGCTGGACTACGATGTGACCGGTACAATTACGGAATGCGAGCAGGATGAAAACCACTTCCGCATAGTCTTCCAAAGCGACAAGAAGACAGCTTTTATTACTTTTGAAGGAAAGCGAACAGAGACCGGGTGCCATTTCTCTCATACAGAGGCTTTCGGCATGACCACGCCGGTAATCGGGGCGATTATGAATTTCCTGATCTTCAAAGTGTTTTTCAGGAAAAAGGCAAACTGGCAGCTTATCCGGGATGATATGATTCTGGACAACAAATATTTAAGCGATATTCTGACCGAAGGAAAATACCCGGAGAGAATCCCGTTGGACAAGCTGTTGACCGGAGCGAAGTAACCGAACGGGAGGGCGTTTTTCGACACTTTTTCAATCGACTGCATAAAAGTCGAAGGAAAACACGATATCGACAATTCAAATGCGGAGTCGATATCCACGAAACCATATAAACGAAGACCACTATCCAATAAAACGGGTAGTGGTCTTTTTTTATTTGCATGGGGTAGCAAAAAGTACTTATAGTCCGACACACTCCCGAAAAGTGCCTTAAAAACGAGATTTTGTCGTACACACGCATCTTTGTAGTACGAAAAAGCTACAAAACAAAAAGCACAAGATTTAGTAAGTCTTGTGCTTTTTTTTGCTGCTATATCTCGTGGTTTACATCCTTCGCATAATATTTGAATTTAGGAGCTAACTTTTGACCTATTTTCACTTGCCGAACAGAAGAAGATAGAGCAGGCGGCGTTGTCGAATAAGAAACGGAAATTCATCGGGATCGTGATTTGTATTTATTCGGGGCTAAGAATCGGAGAATTGCTTGCGCTTGCTTTGCTACATCCGAATAAAGAAAAGCCAAACAACAAACAATCTCAGCACTTAATGCTTTTAATTTCATAACGACTACTCCACAAATATTAGTTTATAAGGTAATCATAACAAAAGCGAGATAATTTTACTCTCCGCTTGCAAGCACGATTTCAACGCTCGTTATTTCCCCGAACGTTGACGGATCGAATGTAATTCTGTGCGTTTCGTATTTGTCGCCTATGCCGCCGTAGCTTCCGTATTCCGTATTGTTTTCGCTGCGGCGATAAATCGTTGCAAATTCTTGCGTTTCTTTGTCCGGTGTTTGTATGTTGCGAAAAACAAATTCTTTCGTTCCGGTTGTTCCGTTTTAAGCTGTTCTTTTGTTGCAATCAAACACATAAAAAACTTTTGCAAAATGAAATTTGCGTGAACAGGGATAAAAGCATTGAAAAAACAGAAATAAAATGGTATAATATAAATTGTATAGAGGCTATATTTTTATTGTGGAATCGATAAGAAATTTCTGCAAAATCATCCAAACAAAAAGATATGCAAGCCGTCCTTGTCGAGTGTAATGGAAGGCATTCCTTTAACGAGTCTCGTCAATTACAAGAATAAGGAGCAAGTTATGAGAATATTATCACTGAAAAACGTAAAAAAAGAATATCATACCGGTTCTTTGACAGTACCGGCAGTAGAGGACGTTTCGTTCGATTTGAACGAAGGCGAGTTCGTTGTAATTCTTGGTGAATCTGGTGCCGGGAAAACAACTCTTTTGAATCTTTTGGGAGGAATGGACACAGCGACGAGCGGAGAGATTGATCTTGATGGGAAAAATATAACCGCATTCAACAAAAAACAACTGACGGATTATCGTCGTCACGACGTGGGGTTTGTTTTTCAGTTTTACAATCTTATGCCTAACCTTACCGCACTTGAAAATGTCGAGATTGCCGTTGAAATATGCGATAACCACCTTGATCCCAAAACGGTACTAGAATCGGTAGGACTGGCAGATAGGTTAAATAACTTTCCCGCAGAACTTTCGGGAGGAGAACAGCAAAGAGTTTCCATAGCACGAGCGATTGCCAAAAATCCGAAGTTGATATTATGCGACGAGCCTACGGGTGCGCTCGATTATATTACAGGAAAGAAGATATTGAAGATTTTACAGGATTTATCTTGCGAACGAAAGAAACTCGTTATCGTTGTAACGCATAATGCTGCGCTTAAAGATATGGCAAATAAAGTAATCAGGATAAAGAGCGGAAGAATCGAAAGTGTCGAAACGAATGACAATCCTAAATCGATTGAGGAGATAGAATGGTGAAAACGTATCTGAAAACAGTCCGTCGAATGTTCAAAAAACATCTGATACGGCTACTTTCTCTTATCGGTATTGTTCTTATATCCATAGGTTTTATATCGGGTATCGGTTCGCCGACCGATATGATAAAGGACAGCATAGAGAATTACTATACAAAACAAAACGTAAGCGACTTTATCGTGAAAAGCAAGACTGGCGGTTTTACCGACGAGCAAATTTCTGCGGTAAAAAACCGCTACGGCGAGAACAACGTAGAAACGGGAATGTCTTTAGATATACAAACGGGCGAAAAGAGATCGCTCAGGCTGTACTTTCTCGACCTTGAAAATACCGGAATCAACAAGTTGGAACTTATCGAAGGCGAAAGGATAACGCTCGACGACGAAAATTGCGTTTATGCCGAAGTAAAAGATAACGTAATAAAGGGATATTCCGTCGGCGATAAAGTAGAAATAGAGCTTGCGCCCGAATATAAAATCAACGTTACGATTAAAGGGATAGTAAGAAGTCCTCTTACGTTCGGCAAGGACGGAGAACCGAGTTATAATAATCCCGAGGATATCGAAATTCCCGACAATCTGTCCGACATAAACAAACTTGACCTGCTCGAAAATATTTTATACTGTCCGACGGACGTATGCGCAATCATGCCGAAAGGTGACTTATATATAAAAGAGGGTAATAGGGAGTTATTTCATTCTTTTTCTTCGGGTTACGAAAAATATATCGACGAAGAAAAGACGGAACTTACGAAACTTTTAGGCGAAGACATACGCATAATCACGCTTTACGACAATTACAGTTTCAAATCGATTATTGCAAGTGCAGACAAGGTTCGAGGGATAGGAAATATCTTAATGGTGATTTTTATCGCCGTAACGCTTCTCGTTGTGTTGTCGTCCATGATGCGACTTATGGAGGAAGAACGTTCGCAAATCGCTTGTCTGAAAACGCTCGGATACGGTTCGATAAGTATCGTGCTGAGATATGTTTTTTTTGCGCTCGTCGCACTTGCTGTCGGCGGATGTATCGGCTTTTTTGTCGGCCACGGCGTTTCGTGGCTGATATGTATCGTTTTCGGCTACGGACATGTTATGCCGCCCATATCTGTGGTGGTAAATCCGAGCTATTACTTTATATCGCTCGGCGCCATTATAGCGGTTACGTTGATTGCGGTATTTTCCATCGGCATGCGACTTGCGAATAACTATCCCGCCGATCTTTTACGCCCGAAGCCACCGAAAAAAGGAGGGAGAATACTGCTTGAGAGAATCCCTTTTATTTGGAAACGTCTTTCGTTTAAGTATAAATCTTCGATGAGAAACGTTTTCAGGTATAAAACGAGGTTTTTCATGATGCTTGTATCGGTAGCCGTTTCAACGGGACTCGTATTTGCAGGTCTTGCTCTTCTCGATATGTGTCTCTTTGGTGATTTCGGCTCGCCTGCGATTATCGGGATAGCGTTGGTAATAGTTGCTTTCGCAGGGCTTTTGACTGCGGTTGTAATAAATACGCTTACGACGATAAATATAAGCGAAAGAGAAAGAGAAATAGCGACTCTTATGGTTCTCGGTTATCACGACGGAGAAATATGCGGGTATATCTATCGTGAAATATATATCAGTACGTTCTTTGGCATTCTGCTCGGGTATCCGGTAGGAATAGGACTTGCAACGCTTGTGTTTAAGACGATCGGGTTCGGAACGGTGGAAAACGTCAGTTGGTTCATGTGGTTGTTGATTCCCGTTATCGTTTTTGTGTTTACTTTGATTGTAACGCTTATGCTTCGACCGAAAATAGTAAAAACTAAGATGAACGAGAGTCTGAAATCCGTTGAATAGAAAAATAATAAAAATTAACAGAGAGGTTAAAAATATATGTTAAGAAAAAAATTATTCACGATTATTTGCGCTGTGTTATTAGCGATAACTTGCATCGGAATGGTCGCATGCGAAAGTAACGAGGACGACGGAGAAAAAAGAAAGCCGCTCCACGACAGCATGAAATGGTTTACCGAAGAAGAACTATCGGCAAAAGGGCTTGCAGGATTGACTGCTCCGACAGGATTGTCGGGCGAGATGAACTCAAGCGATGCTTGGTTTAACGACGGATATTCGTTTTCACAAGTTTGCCCGGACGAAGAGACTTTTAAGGTAAATGCGGAAACTTATTTTTCGTACTTGAATACGCATTACGTCGGCATGTTCGGAAAACCGAGAATCGAAAAATACAATATGACCACAAATGAAAATTGGTATGTTATAGAACAAAAGAGTAATTTATCCGACTACTTTAACGACAATCCGAGCAAATTGTATAAGTTCTATTACGTAAGGAATAACACTTTGGATAACGGCTATTTTGCAAAAGGTTCGGTCTGGATTTTTGAAATTCGCTATGAGTTAAATGCCGAATCCGGGCAGTACAAATTCAAACTGTTTATCGAAAGCGCAGATTCCTCACATAACGGAATTTACACGAACTACTATAAAATGAGATAAGCGGTTGCTATTCCGTTTTATGGACACTCTTTGTATGACACTATATGACGCTCCGATTTATCGCCTTTCGTCTGCGTTTGTAGCACAGTGAAATGCATAAGTCAACGGCAAAAATTGTTACGGAAAACCTTTAAGTATTAAAATTAAATTTATATTGGGTTTTGCTCGTTTTTGAGGTTATGCGGCAAATTGACGCACAACCTCTTTTTATATTTACGAAACAATTTTTGTGCTGTTAGTTGACTTCTGTCTAACCAACGACAAAACAAAAAACTGTCTATCTTTTCCCGGAGCTACTTCCGTTTTTGCCGAAAGGCGAAATAAATCGGAGGTAAATCCAAATGAAAAGAAAAATATTAGATTTCAGCGTTATGAAAGAAGAAATCTCACGGAACAACGTGCTTGAAATGGTAGAACTTATAGTCTTTATGGAATTACGATTTCAAATAGGCTACTTGGGAAGCCGTGCGCAGAAAATGTATGCCGACTTATATGCTGATATTAAGCACAAAAACGAGTTAGGATATACTTTTAGCGATTTGTACGATTTAGTCCAAGAAGGCGCATTGTATCTTTGCTAACATTACGGAAAGCGTATAAGCGACGTTTTGTTTTACAACAAGAAAGGCAAGCCTATTACCGTTGAGATTGCCTGTATTCGCAAAATGATGAAACTGATAAATAGAAAAATGAGCGACTATTACCGCAGAGTAAGTTTAGACGCCATGACGCCTGTAAGCGAGCCGTCTTACGAAATAAAGGAAGAAGTTATGCAAGACTATACCGAATATTACACAATCGTCGAAAGTTTGAATTTGACCGAAAATATGCGTATCGCTTTGGAATGCCGCCAAAACGGCTTAAGTTACCCCGCAATAGGCAGAGTTTTATCTCGTGAGCAAGCGACGGTGTATGAATACTTTATCAAAATGCGTCAAAGATATACGGCGATTCACGGATAAGCAAATACCACTTTTTTGTTTCAACTCTTTAATAAACTTTGCATTTATAATTTCACGCGAAGGAGTGGCAAACAGGCTTGATTTTTTGAGAAATTTATGGTAAAATGTAGAGGACAAGACGTATCATATATTGATATGCGGAACTTTTAACGCCGAATAACCTGAAAAAAAATACGAAATACAGGCAAAAGGAGTTGACAAGGTATGACAAGTCTGCGACAATCTTTAGCAAGCAAGCAAGCAAGCAAGCAAGCAAGCAAGCAAGCAAGCAAGCCGTAATACTGCCCTTTGGGGTGAATATATAGAGTTTTAACGTATCGCTGCATAGGTACTAGCCTATGGGACGGTGCGATTTTGCTTTTATAAAGGAAAAAGAACAACATTTTTACAAAGATTTTAAGTCGCGGATTTTCAAATGTTAGAATAAATCACTTAAAGTAGAAAGGAGCAAAACTATGAAAAGAAAGATATTTATCGCAGTTATGATGATAGTATTGACAATTACTCTATTCGCTGCTTGCGGCGAGAAAGAAGGAGGTCAAGATAATGGGGGCGGAGACAATACCGTAACCACTGTCAAAGAACTATTCGCAGATACCGGCGTTTCTGCAAGCGGAACTTTTGAAAGCGGCACTGCAATAAAAGCAGAAGCCCATGCAGCCGACAGCGAGAAAGGACGGGCTGCAATTTCGGCAATCGATAAGCCTTACGATAGCGCAAGGGTTGCCGTTTTTGACATCACTCTCACAAAGGGCGGCGAAAAGGTGCAGCCGAGCGGCAAGGTCAAAATCACCATGCCGAAGCCGTTTGAGGCGGACGAATACGTCACTTATCACGTCAAAGGCGACGTCGTGGAAGAACTTGAAACCGCGATTGACGGCAATAATATATCTTTTGAAACGACAAGTTTTTCATACTTCGTGGTTACGACGGAAAAGGTTGCGCACCACACGAAACTCAACTATAAGGGCGTGTGGTATCAATCGTTGCAGGGCGAACCCGTCGACGAAACGAGTAGTTTCCAAAACGATCCGTATATGATTGAAAAAGAGGGCGACGCGTTTAAGATTGCGGACGCCGTCCACGAAGACACGACATTGAAACTTTGTTATAATCCCGACAACTTTAAGTACGACGCGCGCGCAAGAGATAACGTGGGGTATCTTATCGGGAGAGGCGGAGAAGACTGGGAGTTTCGCGCTGAACTTCGCGTAGGCTCGCCGACCGGACCCGCGATCGCGAAATGGCACGGCTACGAAATTTATGGTTATTACAGATACGAAACCTACGACGACGGCAAAGAGGTCGCGTGGACGGAAAGTCATTTTTTGAATTTCATCGGCGAGGTTCACCCAAAGCTTGAATACATACAGTTCGTTTCCGTTAAAAACGTTGACGGTTATACGGACGAAAACGGCGGGTGGATTTCGGAAAAAGACGACCTTGACGTTTACGTCGTGCGTACGATAATCGGGACTTCGCACAGATTGAACAGGCAGCTGATGGCAAGTCGGTACGGAGTTCCCAAAATTTCCGAAAAAGCCGTAAACACCAGAATATCTTCCTACGCGGGATATCCGCGCTACTGGTGGTACTTCGATATCGAAAAAGGAAAGCCCACGCACTGGCTGCTTATCAACGGCAACGTCAAGGCAACGGTTTTCAACGGGCGCGGTGAATTGGTCAATTCGGCAAGCAGTATGAGAATGGATTTCGATTACGACGAAAAACTCGATATGGGCTTTGCCGAAAGCAGGTTTAACAGATATTATATTCTGCTGGAAGAAAACGGCGTTGAAAAACCCGATTGTAAAATGGATTTACAGTTTTTAGAAAACTCGTAAAGTATTGTTACGATAAACTAACACCATTAAATAAGTTTTTAAGTCGCAACAGCGACACGGAACATATCCTAAATCTTAAAAGGAGATACGATTATGACACACAACAAGGCGAATAAATCAAAGATATTAGCGCTTATACTCGGTCTTGCAGCGTGCCTTGCGCTTATGCTCGGCATTGTGTTTGCAAGCCCGACTTTTGCAGTATATGCGGCAGGAGAAGACGGAACAGCGCCGACAATCGTCTGCACGGGCGGTATTGACGTCGATAGAAAAAACCATATGGGCAATCTCCTGCTGCGATTAAGGGCAAGCCTTACAAGGCGGCAGACGGAAGCAATTACAAAATTGAAGTGACAGGAACAGAACCGTTCACTTTTCACGCATATAAATCGGGCGAAGGCCGTGCCCCGCTGCCCGAAGGACTTTCACTAAACTCGGTGACAGGCGAAATCGAAGGTACGCCTACGGGAGATGCAGGCCCATACAATATCAGCGTTACCGTTACAAATAAATACGGTAGTGATAACATCTTTGTGGGGATGTACGTTTACGACGAAACCTCCAAACCGCAAATCACAACGCCGGCAGGAGCATTGCCGGACGGTTATTTAAATTCTTCTTATAATCAAAAGATAGATTTTACCCATAACATGAGCAATTTTCCCGAAGTAAGTATTCCAAGTGGCGCTTTACCTGACGGGTTAACATTCCTACGTCAAGGTCGCACTATCGCAATATACGGAACGCCTACCAAGGCAAGGACGTTCACTTTTACCGTGCGCGTAGAAAACGGTGCAGGATTTGACGAAAAACAATATACCATAACAATCAAAAATGAAATCGTCCGCCCTGAAATTCAAATGGACATGACTGTCATAAATGATAGTTATTCAAAAGTTAGTGATGGCGGTGATCTTGAAATAATCAAAGGAAAACCGGTAGACGTTCAGTTTTACGCTACGGGTACAAATACACCCGAGAATCCTATCAAATGGTCTTGCGATGAAACCGTATTGCCGGCAGGGCTTACTCTTTCGGAAAGCGGTCGTCTGACAGGCACTGTGGCTGAAAGCGTTGAACTTCCCAATTGGGGCTATAAGCATTTTTATATAAAGCTTAAGGCAACAAATGTAAATAGTTCAGGAGCGGAACAAAGTAATACATCGTCTAGGGCTTTAATAGTATATAAAAACGGACAAATAACTGATATTACTATTTCCCCTGAAAACACTTCCGTTCCTAAGGGCGGGCAAAGACAATTTACCGCAACCGTAATTGGTCACGGCGATTTTGACAAGTCGGTTACGTGGAATGTATATTATCATAGTTCCAAAGATACAAAAATATCTCAAGACGGCGTTTTGACTGTCGGAATTGATGAAACGTCAACAACAATAGGAGTTGAAGCAAAAAGCAAAGGCAACACTGATAAGATTTTGGAAATACCGGTATCCATAATAGACCATATGCACTCGATAACGCTTGTCCCTGAAACACAGAAAACCTGTACGACGGACGGAAATAAAGAACATTTCAAATGTAACGATTGCGGAGATTTGTTTAAAGACGCAGGAGGGGTTAATTTACTTACCGAAGAACAAGTAAAAATCCCTGCGGGACACGAATACGGTGATTTAGTGCCAAAGCAAGAGCCTACCTGCACACAAACGGGTATGCAAGCGCATTACAAATGCTCGGTTTGCAACAAGTATTTTGACGAAAGCAAAACCGAAAAGACCGTAGATGAATTGACTATTCCGATAAATCCGAACGCTCACGATTTTGGGGCGTGGATAGAGGAAGTTCCTGCAACTTGCGTGGTAACGGGAACAAAAGGTCATAAAGATTGTAATAGGTGCAATAAGCATTATGACAAGAGCGGAAATGAAATCACCGACCTTACTATTCATACAAACGACAATCACGACTGGAACGCTTGGGTAAGCAACGGTGACGGAACACATACCCGCACTTGCAAGAGAGATAGCGGTCATAAAGAAAACGGCACTTGCTCGGGCGGAACGGCAACTTGCACAAAAAAAGCAGTTTGTGAAGTTTGCAAAACAACGTATGGCGGGTTTGCACTGCATAATACAACGAAATACAACGGAAAAGACAGTTCGGGACACTGGGATACTTGCTCGACTTGCGACAACAAATTCAACTTTGAAGCACATACACCCGACAGAGAAAAGGCTGACGAAACCAACCCTGTAAAATGCACGAAGTGTGGTTTTGAAATTACTCCTGCGGGACATTATGAGCATACGGCAGACAGTAAATGGCACAATTCGGCAGACGGAAAGTATCACTATCACAAATGTACGCATAGCGGTTGCTCGGAGATTTTGGACAAAGCAGAACACTTTGGCGGAACGGCAACTTGCGAAAATAAAGCAGTTTGCTCTGTTTGTGGTCTTGAGTATGGTGATAAACTCGGTCACGACTATGGCAAAGTTAAATACACTTGGACGAGTGACAACACTTGCAAAGCGGAAAGAGTTTGCAAGCACGACAGCACCCATATCGAAAGCGAAACGGTGACCGCAACAGGAACGACTATCACAGAGGCAACCTGCAAAGAAAAAGGCAAAATGAAATATACCGCTACCTTTGTGAATACTGCGTTTGCTATGCAAGAAAAGGAAGTCGATATTGATTTTGCTCCACATGCTTTTGGCAAGTGGCAAGACGAAATTCCTGCAACTTGTATCGCAGGCGGTATGAAAGCACACTACAAATGCACAGTGTGCGGAAAATACTTTGACGAAAACAAAAACGAAACAACCGAAGAAGCGTTGAAAACTCCCGTCAGCCCATACTATGGGCACAACTTTGGTTTTTGGGTAGAAGAAGAGTACGCAACTTGTCAAGCCCCGGGCAGAAAAGGATACAAGCATTGCAGCATCTGCAACAAGGAATACGACGCAAGCAATACGGAAATTACCGATTTTGTTATCCCTGTCAATCCGGACGGTCACGAATTGGGTGATTTGGTTGCAGAAGTTCCTGCAACGTGCAAAGATACCGGCGTGAAAGAGCATAGAGACTGCAGATTGTGCGGAAAACATTGCGACCCGATAACCCGAAAAGAGATTGCGGACTTGACTATCCCCACCACAAACAACCATACCTACGGTAAGTTGATACCCGAAGTGCCTGCAACAACCACAGAATTTGGCGTGAAAGAACACAAAGATTGCACGGTTTGTGAAAGACACTTTGATAAAGACGGCAACGAAATCACCGAACTTAGAATTGCCAAAATCGGCACGCATAACGTAATAGTAAACGGCGAAAGCAAATTCTATGTACACGGCGAAAGCGTAACCGTAACGGCAGAAGATAAAGAAGGCAAAGAGTTCAAAGGTTGGAAGGACGAAAACGGAGAAATCGTCAGCACAAACAAGAGTTATACCTTTACCGTAAAGGAAGCAACAACCCTTACGGCTGTATATGAAGATAAGTCTTCGGGCGGCGGCGAAATCACTCCGCCTGCTAAAAAGGACGGACTTTCGGGCGGACAAATTGCAGGTATCGTAATCGGTTCGGTAGCGGTCGCAGGAATCGGCGGATTTGCTGTTCTTTGGTTCGCTGTCAAGAAAAAGACTTTTGCGGATTTAATCGCAGCAATCAAAGCATTGTTTACAAAAAAGAAATAATTTGCAGGATTAAGCAAATTTAAATAACAGTAAAAAAGAGAGTTTGACTATGGTGAGGCTCTGTAATCGTCGGCGGCTTACCGAAAATTACGGGCAAAGAACGCACGATAGAAATCATTTACAAAGTAGATATTACGTCCGTTTTACGTCATAAACTCAAATAATAACGAAAAAGCGTATGTTTCACTACGATTCATACGCTATTTTCTTTGATTTGTAATAGTGTCCATAAAGAGAATTATCAGTCGGTCTGTCTCCGAAGATATTGAGCGATAATAATTCGGCAGCTGTCGCATATCGTAATTCCGACGAAAATTTGCTTATAAATAAAGTGGCAAACCCCGTTCGCCGGTGAACGGGGTTAAACTTGCTGTGGTGTATAGAAACCAAATTTATATTAGTAAAAGTGTTCCGAGTGATAATACGTGTGCTGAAAAACTATAATTGCTACGCACCTTTGCGATTAAGCATTGTAAAAAGCGGCAAAAAGTCGTTACTTTTATAATTTCATATTTAAGCGCTTGACAAATCGAAATGCGTGCGGACATAATTATACAGGCAGGCACAAAAAGCCGTGTATGCTCAAACAAATATAATGGCTTCGCTATAAAAAAGCAAACTTGTATTTTACGGCAGTAATAAAACAAAATTGCTGTTTATAACGAAATGACGGAGTGCGCAATAACGTTTCCCGTAACGGCGAAATTACGGTGCAAAGGAAAATGCAAGTAAAAGCTGATACGTTGTGAGAATTTGTCGCAAATATATATGACTATAAGGTTGCGATTATATGTCAAAAAACGCATATACGTCAGGAAAGCATTTCGAAAACATGTAAAATCAAGCAGCTTTTGCGGCAATAATTTACGTAAAAGGAGTCGGTAGATATGAAAAGAAAGGACAGAGAAATTACTGACAGAAGCAAGATAGATGATATATTGTCTCAAGCAAAGTATTTGCATTTGGGTATGTTTGACTAAGAATATCCGTATGTCGTTCCTCTCCATTACGGTTACTCGTTAAATGACGATAAATTTACATTGTACGTTCGCCATTTTTAATGTACTAAGCCGATTTATTTCGTAAGCAAAACTTCGGTCCCGTCAAAGGTATAAGTGTAATCGGAAGCGTTCCAATGTATCATGTCGCTTCGCTTTGCGTCGGCTCTGTGAAAGTGCAGAGCGAACGCTTTTTGCTCGTCGGTTTTCGGAAAAATATTAGATAGATTTTCTATTATTACTGTGAACTGTAACTTACCGCCCGGGGCGTTTTTAAGCTGCTCCCCGGTAAACGAGTATAATACGCTTTCGTGAAAGGTGCCGGAGTATCTGTCGTCGAAAGAAATAGAAAAAATAAATTCGCCTTCGAGGTTTGCTTCCGATTCGGCGGTAAAGTATCCCCTAAGTTCATAGCCGTCCTTTAACTTTTCGTTTATCGTATAGTTGCAAGCCACGTTGTCGTTATCGACTTTTGCGTCGCCTATCGGCAAATAAACATCGTATACGTTTCCGCAAGCCGTCATTGCGGTTGCGCAAAGAGCAAAGACTAAAGCAATAGCCAATGCCGAAATTGTTTTTTTCATTAATAATGCCTCCTTATATTTCTTAGCATTATATCATATATGTTTTGAGCTGTCAACACCCGATATGTTATTAACGCCTGCATGGGACTAAATTTACGACGCTCAAACGTTCTTATAACGTTTGGGTAGCGTATTTATAGCGTTTCCTCTTGACGTATTCGGCGGTCGGCGATTTTTTTGACGTGAGTTAAAAGGCGATACCGAAAAAATGTAAGAAAGTCGCTAACCGATTTGTGAAAAAATTTCTGCCGAAAAAAAGAATGGCAGGGGGGGGAAAAGGTAAGAATTGCCTTGGATGCAATGTCAAAAGCCTTGACCGTATATGACGTTACTTACGGCGAAGGTAGCGTTTGGACGCAGAACGACGAAAACAAAGGCTTGAGATTTATCGTCAACGGCTATCATGCCAAATTCCAGGATATAGTTATTAACGGCGCCGTAGCGGATAAAAAGCACTATTAGGTTGAAATCGGAAGTACCGTTATTACCTTAAAGGACGAGTATTTACAGACGCTCGATGCGGGCAAATATACTCTCGTTATCAGGTACACAGACGGTAGCACGGACGGAACGGATACGTTCACAATCGCTAAAAACAAGCCTGATACTTCGTTTGACGGCGGTAAGCATATAATATTGATAAGTCTCTCGATTGTCTGCGTAGGTTTGTTGGTTGCAATACTGCTGTTTTTCAAAAGACGTAAGCAAAATCAAAAAATAAGTATTAAAAGTAAAAACGGAGTGCGTTCCGAGTAATGCGCTCCCGTTAAATTTTGTTTAAATTAAGCGCTTGGCTTATTTATGATGCTCTATAAGTTATAGCTGAAAAATCGAATATCCGATTACATTTGCTTTTTTTTTGAACTATAATAGTTGCATGTACAACGATGTATGTACAATAAATTTAAGGGGCATACGTTATGGATATTACGGAAAGAAAAATAACGAAGATAGCACGTGAGGCAGAGAAGTTGGTTCTTGTTTTACTGCGTGAGGAGGGAGTCGATACGTCAGAAATAGATCTGATCCACGCTCTTCGACACAATCCCGGCTGAACACAAGCAAGACTGGCAAAGATTATACACGCACACAAAGCCGCAATAGCAAGGAGAACGAAAAATCTCGAAGCAAAAGGCTATCTTGTCTGCAAAAACGATCCTAAGGATAGGCGAAGTCAGTTATTTATCCGACCGAGTCGGCAGAAAATTTAAAATCGTCAAAAGCGGAGATAGAGGCGTCGTTTTACTAATATATTACCTCATTACTGACGGATGAAGAAGTAAAAAATTTTACCTCGCTGTTCGATAAACTTTACACTGCGTCAAAAACCGAGAGCCGCATAGGGTTTCCGCATTTTACAAAACAAGAAGGTTAACTGATTTATGAAAAACAAAAAGGCATTTTGTTCTCAAAATCGCCTTTTATTTTCGTGCCGAATGGTTTTCCATGACGTTTATATTCCTTTCAGGATTGTTTTATAATGTCGGTTTGCTTGCGGCGCCGTGATTTGAGGGTAAACTTGCGCAGCGCCTTGCCGATATTCTCGGTGGAAGCGAGACTGCAGCGGCGATGGCAATGCTTGTACTCGCATATATCGCCGTCACGTTGGCGGTGCAGGCAGCTCGGTTTGTTAAGCGTTTTTACGTCCGTCGTTTTGTCAACAATATCAACCGACGTATGAAAGGTATTTTGTATGCTAATTTGCTTCGCCGAAGTCGTACGGAATTAAAAAAGGATGGCGCAGGCTAGTTGATAACCAAAGCTGTTTCGGATGTTGACGACTGCATTGAGGGAATGCGTAAATTTACTACCGAGATATTCGATACCGGCGTAGCTTTACTCGGATATGCGGTTATGCTTTTCATATACGATTGGCGATTGGCACTGCTCAGTCTGCTTTTTACACCGATTTCGTACTTTTGCTGGACGAGATCACAGCAAACCTTGACGCAGAAACAGAAACTTGAGTGCTGGAAGCACTTCGTCGTGCTTCCGTAGGGCGTACCGTGCTTTCCATTTCTCATAGCATTTACGAAAATCTCGGCAGCAGAATCGTAGAAATCTCGGCGCATGATGATACGTAATCCGACTTCTATGTAAAAAACGTAAATTTTCATGTAATAATATTTAATTTAAGCGAGTCGAAATATACTCGCTTTTTCTATATAAAAAATAACGCAAATCAAACCTTATCGGTTCAATTTACGTTATTCTTGGTGCGGATGACAGGACTTGAACCTGCACGGAGTTACCACAAGATCCTTAGTCTTGCGCGTCTGCCAATTCCGCCACATCCGCAAAGCTCTATAAGTTTAGCACATTGACTTTATAAAGTCAAACAAAATAGACGGGCAGGTTAAATATTTTTTTGCTTTTTATGTACGAAAATTTAAAGAATCGGTTTGGCATTACGTGGCATCTGTGCATTATGCGAATAATCGAAAAAAACGGATCGTTTCATAGTCCGATAGCCGCTTAAAAATACTTAATGAGGTTAAAAAAAGGATAAGAGGGAATAATCGCTTTGATAAGGAGCGATTTATGGAAATCAGGATAGCGTACTTTATAGCGGCAACGTTGATTGCTGCAGCATTTTTTCTGTTTTATATCGTGGTAAAGCCGTCGCCGCAGCCCGATATGAAACTTACCGGACGACTTAGCGATGACGAAATAAAGAAGGCGCTTACGGAGCTTGCAGCAAAAAAGCATAACGAAAAAAGCGTCGATTTATCGCTGAGAAATGTCTGCCGTATTATTAGAAAAGCATATAAAAAAATATCGGCTAAAGAAAACAAGGCGGAGTACGAAAAATGGATTTTCGATAACTATTATAAGATAGAAGAACACATGCGTGAGCTGAAAAAAACGTCGTTTTCGCATTTGACGGGAATGGACGGATTACCTCGCACATACGTTATCGCTTCGACAATAGTAAAAGGCAGTTGCGGCGCAGTTTCGCCCGAACGTATATGTGAATTTGTAGCAGAATTTAACAAAATATGCCCATTGAGGTTTTCGGAACTTACAGCGTTTAAGTCTGCACTAAGCGCCGCTCTCATAGAATACGTTGCGGCATTTGCGGCAAAGTCTTTAGTAATTACCGATAAGGTGAGAGCCGGAGAAACAGACAGCGTTACCGGCGAAATTAACTTAAGTAACTTCAGTCTCTTGAGTTATACTTACGGGTACATGTCTACCGGCAAAAACGGAAAAGCATTTCGGGACTTGTGCGCAAAAAACGGCGTTTCGGCGTCCGACCGTTGCGACACGTTCGCTACGCTTATCGCAAAGTACGCATCAAACGTCAGCAGCGCAATAAAGTCGCTTAACGTAAAATTAGACGATAGCGATTTGCTCGATCTGTCGGCATTGAATTCGTATTTAACGAAAAATGCTCAGGGATATGCAGACTGTACGATTGAAACAAAATTATACTATCTTAATTCGATTACCCGCAATAAAGGCGGAGAAATCGAATATGCGCAAAAGATAGTGGAGAAAGCGACAACTCAAAACAAAGACATCGGAAACTTTATACTGCCGCAGAAAGCAGGTGTTTTTTTGCAAATCGTCTATTTTTTGGTCGTATTTGCTGCGACAGTGGGCAACTGTATAACGGTGTATTCATTAGCTCCGTCACTTAAAATACTGTTTGCGATTTTGTTTGTACCCGTATCGCTCGGACTTTCGCTTTCTTTTGTATACGCAATTAACGCACGCTTGGTAGAGAGAAGATTTTTGCCGTCGAGCAAGCTGAGCGGCGACGAAAAAACGCTAATAGTTTTTCCTGTGCTTATCGGCAGCGTGGAAGCCGTAAAAAAAGCGATATACAATTTAAAGACAGTTGCGGCGGCAAATCGAAATAAGATTTTTTCGTACGGACTTTTAATCGATTTGCCCAAAAGTGCTGACGGAGAGTATTCCGGCACGGATAAAGCGATAATAAAAGAACTAAAAGAACAATTTGCTGGGCTTTCGGACAAATACCTGTTGCTTATTCGAAAACGTACTTTTATAAAAGAAGATAATTGTTATTACGGCTGGGAAAAGAAAAGGGGAGCTATTATAGAACTTAATAATTTTATATTATCCGAGGACAACAGCGCATTCCGGACCGTGCGTGGTAAAATGCATAACTTCGAATACGTTATAACATTGGATGAGGACACCATGCTTAATTGTGCAGAGCAACTCGTGCGAATTATGAAACACCCGTATAACGCCGACAAGGCGGTCATTGCACTTAAAATGAAGTCCGATCCGTCTTCGCTTGTTACTCCGTTTGCCACCCTTATGAACGATGCTAAGGGACTAAGCAGTTACTCGTCGTTCGCCGCAGACGTAAACTACGACTTGTTCGATTGCGGTAACTACACCGGCAAGGGTATATATCGTGTTCGAGAATTCAACTCAAGCGTCGGTTCGATTCCGGAAGGGCGAATACTGTCGCACGATTTTATAGAAGGCGCCATGAGCGGCTGCGCAAACAGCGATCTCGAGGCGGTGGACGAATTTCCTCATTCGTTTGCTGCGTTTTTGAGTCGCAACGTAAGGTGGCTCAGAGGCGACTATCAATTGCTGCCATGTTTATTTTGGAAAAACGAAAAGTTTGTTTCACCGCATGTGGCAAAATTTCATATTCTGACAAACATCGTGCTGGGACTTATACCCGTAAGTTCGTTTGCATTTGCGCTCGCATCGCTGTTTTTTACGGAAAAAACGCTTTTGTTTGTTTTGGCTGCATTTGCGTCGGAAGCCTTCGTGTTGTTGGGGGCTTTGTCGTTAGTGTTCAAAAATCCGCAATACGTTATTAAGGAAACGTTGCGTAGGATGTATTTATGCGCATGTTTGCCGATTACGTCGGTAGCATATTTTTGCGCAATAACCATAACTTTAATCAGGCTTGTGCGTAAGAAAAAGTTACTCGAGTGGAAAACGGCGGCTATGGACGAAACAAAAACCGATATTTTGCCTTGCGTTATCTCGGCGATGATTTTTTTGACTGCTTTTTGTGTAAAAACAGAAGCAGCGTATTTGATTTTTTCGGTTGTATTTGCGGTAGGAGCTGCGCTGCCTGGACTTACCTCGATTAGACGCCGAAGCAAAACGGTGGAGGATGAAGACAAACTTTTGCGCATAGCAAAAAAGACTTGGAGCTTTTTTGAGAGCTTTCTTGTAGACGAATATAATTATTTGCCGTGTGACAATTTGCAAGACGGCATCGCCGCAAAAAGAACGTCGCCTACAAACGTGTCGTTTATGCTTACGTCCGTCTATTGTGCCGAAAAATTAAAATTTATCGACAAAGACGTTGCCCGAAATTATTATGACAAAATAATAGAATCTGTGGAGAAATTACCTAAATGGAAAGGTAATTGCTATAACTGGGTAGACGTTACGACGCTGAAACCGCTTTCATCTTTTGTTTCGTCTGTAGACAGCGGCAATTTGCTTGCTGCTCTTTTGCTTGTAGGGGGTTCGGTGAGCGGTAGCTTGGCGCATAGGATATCAAAGCTCGTAGACGAGACGGAGATAGAAGCGTTTTATGACGAGCGCACGCACTTGCTTGCAATAGGCTACGACGAAAAATCCGGGTTTACGGAAGGAAAATACGATTTGCTCGGCAGTGAGGCGATGCTTACGTATTTGGTGGGGTACGGATTAGGTAAACTTCCGATAGAAAGTTTTTACGCACTGTCTCGCCGCTGCGTAAAGTACAAAGGCAGCTCGCTTTACAGTTGGACGGGCGGCGTTTTTGAGTATATGATGAGCTCTATATATTTCGATTATGTAAGCGGCAGCTTTTTAAATCAATCTGCAAAGTCGGTTATGCGAGCGCATATTGCCAATAAAATCGAAGGCGCATGGGGGATGTCCGAAAGTCAGTATTTGCATACCGATCAAAACGGATTTTATGATTATAAGGCGTTCGGGGTAGAACAAATCGCACTTTCAAGAGAAAAAAACAGAAAAGTTCTGACCCCGTACGCATCGATATTGTTTTTACCGTATTTTCCATCCGCCGTAGAAAAAAACGTATACGCATTAGAGAAATTGCGTCTGATAGGCAAATACGGATTTTATGAAGCGTATGACGGAAGTCCCGTAAGAACGTTTATGGCGCACCATCAGGGCATGGTTATGGCGTCTATAACCAACGCTCTTACCGAAAAAACAATATCCAAGGACTTCGCATCGCCGGCAATGCGAGCAGCTGCGCTTAACCTTACTTTTTCCGAATCGCCGCAAGGAGAGCGAAAGACTCGGTATGCGGCGAGAAAAATCGTTTCGACCGATTATGTTGCCGTAAAGACCTTTCCTAAGAAATTGAACATAATGTCTAATGGCGAGTACTCCGTAATCGTCGATTCGGACGGATACGGTTATTCGAGATACAAAGATAATCAGATATCGAGGCGTTATGACTACAGGGGAGGATTTAACGTATTCGTCGGCAGCGGCAAACATAGGGTTGCGGGTAAATGCGTCATTGGTGATGGCGTAACCAAATTTTACGATACAGCGGACGGATTTTCGGTAGAGCGAGCTTCCGTTGTGCTTCCGATAAACGGCGAAGCACACCGCATAACAATTACGAATACGACTAACGAAACGAGAGAAACTGAAGTTTACGGTTTTATGGAAGCGGCGCTGTGCCGGCTTTATGACGATATTTCGCACAAAACTTTTTCGGGCATGTTCGTAAAAAGAGCATACGATAGTGAGTTTAACGCTTCAATAGCATATAGAAACGGACTTTATGCGGCAATCGGTGCGGATAAAGACGTGACTTTTGTCGATACGAGGGCGGAGTTTTACGGAAGAGCAGACGGTGGCTTCGATCCTGTTTTGTGTGCAAAAGCGAAAATTAAATTGCTGCCTAAGCAAAGCGAAGTAATTAACTTCGTCATAGTGGTAGCCGAAAATACGGAGGCACTCAAACGTTTGCTTAAGACCGCAAAAGGTTATGCGTATGTGGATGGAGCGTTTTGCGGTGCGTCGACGCTTTCCGGAGCGTTCGGTGTGTGCGAAAAAATGCGATTTGCAGCATCGCAGCTTATTTATAACGGCGTTCCGTCGACTGTAAGCGAATTACCTACCGTTTATATCGACTGCGATAACATAAGCGCAGCGGTTACTAATAAGTTGAAGATGTTGCAAAATTTGCGCAAAGCGGGCGTCGAGTTTTGCGTCGCTGCGGCTTCAAGTGAAGACGGTTATAGAATAGGCGAAATAAACGGTTACGGTTTAAATATAGTACAGGTGCGAAAAAACGACAAGACTGCGCTAAACAGTTGCACTAATATCGACGACGTAATTTATGTAACTATGCCGCAGAGAAGTTATACGAACGGAAGTTTGGGTAATGCTCCGTCAATGCGCAAAGCTGTCGAGTACAAGCTCGGTTACGGCGGATACGTCGATGACGGCAATGCATACTATATGGAACTCGACAAACTGCCGCCTCGCCCGTGGTCCAATATAATAGCCGATAAAAATTTCGGTACCATTATTACGGAGAAAGGCGGAGGCTATACTTTTTATCGAAATTCTCGGCAGTCGAAACTTACCGATTGGAGCAATGATCCCGTAGCGGATCCGTTAAGCGAGGGCGTATTTTTTTTGGAAGACGGCGATTTGTTTTCCGTTACGAAATCCGTAGTTAAGGATGCCGAGTACACTGCGGAACACGGACTGGGATATTCGGAGTTTACCTGCAATTACGCTCTTATGCAAAGCGTACAGACGGAATTTATAAGTGGTTGCGTAAAATACTATCTTATCAGACTAAAGTCGTTTTCGCCAAAGAAAAGAACGCTTAACGCCGTGTTCTTCGCTAAGCCTGTGCTGGGAGATTTCGTCTTTAAGACGAGGCATAATCTTACTGCGGAATTCAGCGACGTGCTTACCGTCACTAACGCTCTAAGCGGAGCCGAAATGGTGATGGGCTGCTCTTTACCGCTTAGTCTGTACGACGAAATCAAGTCCTATTCGAGCGGCGAATACGTTGCGGTAAGTACCCGAGTGCAAATAGAAGCTAACGGCGAAACGGAATTTTACTTTTATCTATCGGCAGGTGACAGAGCGGAAGCGGATGTCAAAAAAGCTTTGCTTTGTCAAAAACGCAAGTATTCGCATCTGTCCGACGTCGAAATATCAACGGGAGATAAGAGTCTCGATTATTTGGCAAAGTGGCTCCCGTACCAAACGTACACTAGTCGGTTTTACGGACGAACTGGGTTTTATCAGGCGGGTGGGGCGATAGGATTCAGGGATCAGCTGCAGGACTGCCTGACCATGCTATATGTCAATCCCGGAGCCGTTCGCAGCCACATAATAACGGCTGCGGCGCATCAATTCGAAAGCGGCGACGTAATGCATTGGTGGCATCCGCCGATGACCGGTGTGCGTACCAAAATTTGTGATGATCGGCTGTTTTTGCCACTCGTTACTGCCGAATACATTGCCTATACCGGAGACAAAAGCATACTCAGCGAACGGGTTCCGTATGTAAAAAACGTTCGTATCATAGGTAAAGACGTATACGGTGAAATGGAAAGTACGCAAAACAGCGAAACTTTGCTGGTTCATTGCATTAAGGCGATAGATTCATCCGCAATAGGTAGCGACGACTTGCTTTTGATGGGCGGCGGCGACTGGAACGACGCTATGGATAAAGTCGGCGTTTACGGAAAAGGCGAAACGGTGTTCGGGAGCATGTTTCTCTATTACGTTATATCTAAATTTTTGCAGTATTTACCGGATAGGCGAAAGTATGTTTCGCTTATGGGACGGCTAAAAAACGGTATCGAAAGGTCGTGGGACGGCGAATGGTATCTTCGAGCGATTACCGACGACGGCGAAAGATTGGGTAGTTCGAAAAGTGATTTTTGTCGTATAGATCTTATAACTCAGAGCTTCGCAGTGCTTAGCGGCGCAGCGGAAAAAAAGCGTGCTTCGCTTGCAATGCTTTCGGCTGCACGTAAACTTATAGATTTCGATAACAAAATAATTAAGTTACTTACTCCGCCGATTACAGATAATCGAATAGGATATATAGGGGAATATCCCGCAGGCGTAAGGGAAAACGGTGGACAGTATACGCACGGAGCGATTTGGTATGTAATAGCCTTGCTGGAAAGCGGTCATGACGATTTTGCATATTCGCTTATAAAAATGTTGAATCCGATAAATCACAGTCTCACTTCGCTCGATGTGAAAAGATACGAAGTCGAACCTTATGTGGTGAGCGCCGACGTTTATGCTGAGCCGGCAGGAAAAGGCGGCTGGAGTTGGTATACGGGGGCAGCATCGTGGTTTTATGTAGCTTTGGTAAAATATCTTTTTGGGATAGAGATAGGCAGCAATTCGGTTAAAGTTGTGCCGCACTTGCCTTCGTGCATAAAAAACGTAAAAGTTAAAGTTTCACTGCCTGCCGCTTCCTTTGTAATTAGTATAGAAAATGGCGAGGGCAAAAAGTGGAAGTATTATTTGGGAAATACCGCTTTAAGCATGGAGCGAATCCCTATAAAAGCTTCTTTAAACGGCAAAGAAATAATCGTACGAAAAGTTTAACTTAAAAAAGGTTGTTTATCGTTAAAGATTGTGCTATAATTTTTGTATGGACCTTTTCGATACTTTGGATTATTCTCAAAAACTCGCTCCGCTGGCGGATCGTATGAGACCAACTACGTTAGACGAGTTTTTCGGACAAAAACATTTGCTTTACGACGGCTCTTTGCTTAAGCGAGCCATAAAAGCCGACAAATTAGGTAGCTGCATCTTTTTCGGACCGCCGGGAGTGGGCAAGACTACGCTTGCCGGTATCGTTGCGTCGTCTACAAATGCGCATTTTGTAAAGTTGAACGCCGTTTCGAGTGGAGTGGCAGATGCGAAGAAGGTGATTGACGAGGCACGAGAGCGACTTAGAGTGTACGGAAAACGCACTTATTTGCTTTTGGACGAGTGCCATAGGTGGAATAAGGCTCAGTCTGATTGCGTTCTCAGTGCGATAGAGGACGGTAGTATAATTTTTATAGGTTCTACTACCGAAAATCCTTATCTTTCGATGACGAGAGCTATTGTGTCGAGGTGCAGAGTATTTGAACTGAAGTCGCTTTCGGAACAGGATGTTATGGACGGGTTGTTTCGAGCCGCAACAGATAAGGAGCGAGGACTCGGCAACATGAACGTTAAGCTTGACGAAGATGCTGCAAGGCACCTTGCGTATTGCAGTGGCGGCGATATGCGCAACGCTCTTAACGCTTTAGAGCTTGCTGCGCTTACAACGCCGCCCGTAAACGGGGTAATTTGTATAGATAAGTCGGTTGCCGAGCAATCTATTCAGCGTAAGGCAATTTCGGTCGACGAAAGTAAGTATTTCGATATGCTTAGCGCATTTTGTAAATCGCTTAGAGGTTCGGATGCGGACGCCGCTTTGTACTGGGCGTTTATGCTTATCGAGGCGGGGCTGGATCCTCTCATAATTTTTAGGCGAATGATTGCGCATAGTAGCGAAGACGTCGGATTGGCTAACAGCAATGCTCTTATAATGACGGTTGCGGCGATGACTGCTTACGAACGAATCGGCATGCCGGAAGGCGCATTGCCTTTAGCTCATGCGATAATTTACATTTGTGTTTCGCCTAAATCAAATAGCGTCGTTACTGCTATGAATGCCGCTCAAAGCGTATGTAAAAACATGCCCGATCTTAATGTGCCGTCGCATCTGCGAAATAATAATAATTCTTCCTTGGATCGACGCAAGCCTTACAAGTATCCGCACGATTACGGCGGTTATGTAAAACAGCAGTATTTGCCCGATTCTTTGGTGGGCTCTGTTTTCTATTGCCCCAAGGACGAGGGAAATGAGGCGAGAATTAAACAGTTTATGGAAAAAATTAAAGGTATTCTCTGACTTACTTTTCTTGTAAGAAAAGTAAGCAAAAGAACGTGAAAAGATTTCCTA
>ULXJ01023971.1_pt1 | contig 24524 bp, 18 predicted proteins | sample 1960981 | NCBI WGS metagenome assembly ULXJ01 (sample SAMEA4835830, study PRJEB28245) | human gut metagenome | biome: gut microbiome; material: fecal sample | place: Denmark | collected 2008 | reverse complement strand
CAGCCACATCAAGAGCCAACGTAAACTGCTGTTTACCGCGGTGAAGAGACTTGACATAGGTCTGTGTTCCGGCTCCGACCGATATAAACCAGTTGCTTCTTGCCCCTTTACTGCTATAATACTGTGTACCGGGTAAAGGTTGCACCTCGACGATCTCCTCTTCGACGACCAGCGTCTGGGCACTCACGTTCTGTCCCGCTAAAAATCCGGCAACGGCAACAATCGCCGCCGCACCCCATAAACGTTTTTTTGTTTCCATACAATTTATCAAAAAAATTATCGATCCCGGATAAACAAAAGATATGCCCCTCTCCCGGGAAATCCAAAGGAAGCCATCTGCATTTACAAGCATACATATAACAGAAACGGGGCAGATTAAGTTCGTCTACCTTACAAAAATGGCAATCAAACAAAAAGACAATCGACGAAAAATCAAAACTTTTCTAAAAATAGAAAGAGACCCGCAAGGTATAGCGAATAATTATTAACTTTGCAAATTAGGATAAAATTTCCCGCATATAGCATACAAGTGTAATATCGCAATACGCAAGGCATGCAGACAAACAATAAAATAAAATCGGTGTGGAAAAAACTCCGATTCTCCTATAAACTTACGATCTTCAACGAACACACGTTGGAGCAGGTCGTGATGTTACGCATATCGAGGCTGACAGTGATTCTTTCGATCCTCATCGCCGTAATCCTTATCGGCGGATTGACGACTTACCTCATTACCCGCACGCCGCTACGCCGCACACTACCGGGATATATCAGCCCCGAAATGCGCCGTCAAATCGTAGATAACGCCATATCGGTCGACTCTCTGTCCCGTATCGTAAACATCAACAAAGCGTATCTCGACAATTTATCCAACATCATCTCGGGGAATATTCCACTCGACTCGGTCGACATCAATAATGAACAACTTCTGCACACTTATTCCATTGATTCCCTTTTACCGGCCTCCAATGCGACAAATTCATTCCTGCGCAAATATGCCGAAGAGGGGAAATATACACTCGACGTTTTCAACCAAAACGTAGCCGACAACCTAATTTTTTACCCTCCGGTCAAAGGTCGGATAACACAGACTTTCAACCCTCAGAGGAAAATCTTCGGCATACGCATCACACCGCCGCGCCAATCGCCCGTAGCGACCGTACTCGACGGGACTGTCATCGCCACCTATTTCAGTGCCGAAGAAGGATATGTCATCGCAGTACAACACAATAACAACTACATATCGATATACCGATGCAACGACCGATTGTTAAAATCGGTCGGACAAAAAGTCTCGGAAGGCGAGAACATCGCCATCTCGGGAAATCTCATCGAAGGAAAAATCCGCCCGTACGTAGAATTCCAACTCTGGCATCAGGGCATTCCTTTGAATCCATCGGAATATATCCATTTCTGACAGCGCATGTTTTTTATGGGAACAAAAAAACAATTAGCCATACTGGGATCGACCGGTTCGATCGGAACGCAAGCCCTACAAGTCGTAGCGGAGCACTCAGACCTCTTTGAAGTATATGCCCTCACGGCAAATCGCAATATCGATTTACTGGTAGAACAAGCACGTCGTTTTTCTCCCGAAGCTGTCGTCATTGCCGATAAAAGCCTCTATCCCCGTTTGAAAGAGGCATTGAGCGACATGCCGATAAAAGTGTACGCCGGCAGTGAAGCTATCGCACAAATCGTTGAGGCGCAACCTATCGATATGGTACTCACGGCCATGATAGGATATGCGGGACTTTACCCGACTATAAAAGCGATCGAAGCCGGCAAAGCCATAGCATTGGCCAATAAAGAGACCCTTGTCGTCGCAGGAGAACTGATTACGGGTCTGGCTCTCGAAAAGCGTGTACCCATTATTCCTGTCGACTCGGAACACTCGGCGATTTTCCAATGTCTATCGGGCGAAAACGACAACCCCATAGAGAAAATCATTCTTACGGCCTCGGGTGGTCCTTTCCGGAATCTCTCGGCAGAGAAACTGAAACATGTTACCAAAAACGAGGCCTTGAAACACCCCAACTGGAAAATGGGTGCTAAAATCACAATCGACTCGGCATCGATGATGAATAAGGGATTTGAAGTCATCGAAGCCCGATGGCTTTTCAATGTCGAACCCGAACAAATAGAGGTAGCCGTCCACCCGCAATCCATCGTACATTCGATGGTACAATTCCAAGACGGTGCCATCAAAGCCCAGTTGGGTCTGCCCAACATGAAACTTCCGATACAATACGCATTTGCTTACCCTTATCGATTACCCAATCCCGACCCGAAACCGCAACTGGATCATTACATGACATTGACTTTCGAGCGTCCCGATACCGGCCGATTCCCTTTGCTGGAATATGCCTACGAGGCTATGCGAAGAGGAGGAAATATGCCATGCATCATGAATGCCGCCAACGAAATTGTTGTAGATGCCTTCCTGAACGACCGCATTGCTTTTACCGACATGCCGCAACTCATCGCCCGTGCAATGAATGCCGTATCGTTTGTATCTACCCCTACTTACGACGATTATGTCGCCACCGATACCGAGACGCGACGTCTTACCCAAGAATGGATATAACCCTATAAAAACTATTACACAAGCCGACTTATGGAAACTTTTCTGATAAAAGCCGCCCAACTTATGCTCAGTCTCTCGATTCTCGTATTTATACACGAATTGGGACATTTCTTTTTTGCCCGTCTGTTCAAAGTCCGGGTTGAAAAATTTTATCTCTTCTTCGATCCCTGGTTCTCCTTGTTTAAATACAAACCCCAAAACAGCGATACCGAATACGGTATAGGTTGGCTGCCTCTGGGTGGATATGTAAAAATTGCCGGAATGATAGATGAGTCTATGGATAAAGAACAAATGGCTCAACCCGAAAAACCCTGGGAGTTCCGTTCCAAACCGGCCTGGCAACGACTGCTCATCATGACTGCGGGAGTCATCAACAATTTCTTGCTTGCCCTCGTTATTTACGCCATGATAGCCTTTGTATGGGGTGATACGATACTTCCCATAAAAAATATCGGAAACGGACTCGTTTACAGCGAAGTGGCAAAAAACGCCGGATTCCAAAACGGTGATGTGCCCTTAACAGCCGACGGCAAAACGCTTTACGACTTCTCGGGTGAAACTATCCGCGCCCTCGCCGAAGCCCGTGAAGTAGAAGTACTGCGCAACAATGAAGTGGTAAAACTGAACTTGCCCGACGACCTCATGCTGCAACTCATCGGAGCCAACCAACGTTTTGCCAGCTGCCGTATGCCGGTTGTCGTACAAAGTGCCGTCGCAGGATATGGTGCTGCCGATGCCGGAATGCAAGCCGGAGACAGCATCGTCGCCGTAAACGGCGCGGCTACGCCCGATTATACCGATTTCACCGCCGCACTCGGGGCCCATAAGGGAGCTTCGGCCGAAATATCTTTTATCCGCAAAGGCAGAGAAATGGAACTCCCCGTCGCCGTCAATACCGAAGGGCAAATAGGTATCACACTCGTTCCCGCCTCGACATTTTACCCCACTGAAACCATATATTACGGATTTTTCGAATCGATACCCAAAGGCATCAAAAAAGGTTTCAATACGCTTGCCGGATATGTAGGAGATTTTAAATATGTGTTTACCAAAGAAGGAGCCAACAGTTTAGGCGGATTCGGAACAATCGGCAGCATTTTCCCTTCGATATGGAATTGGGAAGCTTTCTGGGAAATGACAGCATTCCTTTCTATCATACTCGCATTCATGAATATACTACCCATTCCGGCTCTCGACGGAGGTCATGTCCTTTTCCTTCTTTACGAAGTCATCGCCCGCCGCAAACCGAACGAAAAATTCATGGAATATGCGCAAATCACCGGTATGGTACTGCTGTTTGCCTTGTTGATTTACGCCAATCTCAATGACGTGATAAGATTCTTCTTTTAAGATACTCTCATGAAATATATACAGATAAAACTAAAACCCGGCAAGGACGAATCGTTGCGCCGATTTCACCCGTGGGTTTTCTCCGGCGCCATACAGAGCATGACGGGACAACCCGAAGAGGGAGATATTGTAGAGGTCTGCAACAACCGAGGCGAGTTTATCGCCCTCGGACATTACCAAATAGGCAGCATCACGGTAAGAATCCTGACTTTTGAGAAAGAAAATATCGACCTCGAATTCTATAAAACCCGTCTGCGCGCCGCCTATGACGTACGTTACAGCGTAGGCCTCATCGAAAAGGGCTACAACAACACCTACCGGCTCGTGCACGGAGAAGGCGATTACCTGCCGGGACTCATTATCGACATCTACGATAAAACAGCCGTCATGCAGGCACATTCGCCGGGTATGCACTACGCCCGACACCTTTTGGCACAGGCTCTGCAAGAAGTCATGGGAGAATCGTTGAAAAGCGTATTCTACAAGTCGGAAACGACCCTCCCCTATAAAGCCCAGCTCGACCCTACCAATGAATACCTCATCGGCGACGATTGCGGAAACATCGCAACCGAACGGGGTCTGAAATTTTACGTTGACTGGCTGAAAGGGCAAAAAACCGGATTTTTCGTCGACCAAAGGGAAAACCGCGCTTTGCTCGAACGTTATGCCCACGACCGTACAGTTTTGAATATGTTTTGCTATACCGGGGGATTTTCTTTCGCCGCCATGCGAGGCGGAGCAAAGCTGGTACATTCGGTCGACAGTTCGTCGAAAGCCATCGACCTCACCAATAAAAATGTAGAAATCAACTTCCCGGGTGATACGCGGCACAAAGCATTCGCCGAAGATGCTTTCAAATTTCTCGAACAAATGGGAGATCGTTACAACCTCATCGTCCTCGATCCTCCCGCTTTTGCCAAACACAAAAACGTACTGCACAATGCACTGCAAGGTTACAGAAAACTCAACGCCTTGGCTTTTGAAAAAATCCAACCCGGAGGATTGCTCTTTACGTTCTCTTGTTCTCAGGTTGTGAGTAAAAACGATTTCCGTCTGGCCGTATTCAGTGCTGCGGCGCAAGCCCGGCGGAAAGTCCGTATCCTGCACCAACTGACGCAGCCGGCCGATCACCCCGTAAACATTTACCATCCCGAGGGGGAGTATCTCAAAGGGCTGGTACTTTATGTTGAATAATCGACACTCTTTTCCCCATATAAAACAACAATGATGAAAAAATTTATCTTCGTTATGGTTACTGCATCTCTTCTTTCGGCTTGTGCCGACAAAAAAAATGCCCAGTCGCAAACCGAAGATTTCAGTTACTCGGTAGAACAGTTTGCCGACTTGGAAATACTTCGGTATCGGGTACCGGGATTCGAAAGTCTTTCCCTCCGACAAAAAGAACTCGTTTATTATCTCACCGAAGCTGCCTTGCAAGGAAGGGACATTCTTTTCGATCAAAACGGAAAATGGAATCTGCCCATACGCCGCACGCTCGAAGCCGTATACACGCAATATAAAGGCGATAAAGAAAGTAGCGACTTCAAAGCACTCGAAAAATATTTGAAACAAGTATGGTTTGCCAACGGAATCCATCATCACTACTCGACTGATAAATTCACGCCCGAATTCAGTCAAACGTTTTTCGAAGAAGCCGTACGTTCGTTACCATCAGAAATTCTGCCGTTGCAAAAGAACGGAAACATCGAACAATTACTCGCAAACATCTGCCCGGTTATTTTCGACCCCGATACTCTGTCCAAACGGGTAAATCTTACTGCCGGTGAAGACCTTATCGCCACCTCGGCCAGCAACTATTACGACGGTGTAACGCAAAACGAAGCAGAGACATTCTATGCCGCCTTGAAAACACCCGGCGACACCATGCCGGTTTCTTACGGTTTGAACAGCCGTCTGGTAAAACGTGAAGGGAAAATTTATGAAGAAGTAAACCGATTGGGCGGACATTACGGAGCCGCTATCGAAAAAATCATTTATTGGCTCGAAAAAGCCTCGGCGGTAGCAGAAAACGAAAAACAACGCCAAGTCATCGACCTGCTTATCGAATACTATCGTACAGGCGACTTAAAGACATTTGACGAATACTCGATACAATGGGTAACCGACCTCGATTCCCGTATCGACTTTGTAAACGGATTCATAGAAGTGTATGGCGACCCTATCGGATTGAAAGGCAGTTGGGAATCGATCGTAAACTTCAAAGACCTCGACGCCTCCCACCGCACCGAAATCATCAGCGCCAATGCCCAGTGGTTCGAAAACAACTCCCCCACCGATACCGCATTCAAGAAAGAAGAGGTCAAAGGCGTATCGGCCAAAGTCATCACGGCTGCCATTCTCGCCGGCGATTGCTATCCCTCGACCCCCATCGGTATCAATCTGCCCAATGCCGACTGGATACGCCATGTGCACGGTTCCAAATCGGTAACTATCGAAAATATCACTTCGGCCTATGACAAAGCCGCACAAGGAAACGGATTCAACCAAGAATTCATGTGGAGCGACACCGAACGGAAATCGGTCGAAAAATACGGTTTCCTCGTCGATAACCTCCATACCGACCTACACGAGTGTCTCGGACACGGTTCGGGAAAACTGTTGCCGGGTACCGATCCCGATGCCATGCGGTCATACAGCTCTACGCTCGAAGAGACCCGCGCCGACCTTTTTGCCCTCTATTTTTTGGCCGACAAAAAACTTATCGAGTTAGGACTTGTTCCCGATGCAGAAGCATACAAAGCCGAATATTACCGATATATGATGAACGGATTGATGACCCAACTTACCCGCATCGCACCGGGGAAAAACATCGAGGAATCGCACATGCGCAACCGTCAGCTCATCGCCCGCTGGATTTTGGAAAAAGGAGCAGATGATAAAGTACTCGAACTGAGAAAACGCGACGGAAAAACTTATGTCGTCGTCAACGATTATGAGAAAATGCGTACGCTTATAGGGGAACTGCTCGCCGAAGTACAACGTATCAAATCGACCGGAGATTACGAAGCCGGGAAAAAGCTCGTCGAAACTTACGGTGTGAAAGTCGACCCCGAACTGCATGCCGAAATACTCGACCGATATGCCCATTTGGGTATCAAGCCTTATAAAGGCTTTGTCAATCCCGTATATACTCCGGTATTCGATGAGAAAGGCGAAATAACGGATATCACCGTATCCTATGATGAAGGATATGCCGAGCAAATGCTTCGTTACTCACGCGACTACTCACCGCTGCCTTCCTATAATTGATAACGGCACAATCCGAATTTAAGCGGCTGTCCCATAGCGGAGCAGCCGCTTTCTTTTCTTAATAACACCACAACATCTTCTTTACTTCTCGCAGAATGGCATATACGACACTCTGCATAACAGGTATTGTATCAAATCCCGATCTACATCCAAAAGTATGTTTTTTGATAAATTATTTTCTTATTGTTTTTTATATCAAATAATATTACATCTTTGCAATATTATGTTTTCAACATAAACAAGATGAAAAGTTTATTCGTTACAGGACTGTTGTCATTCATTTCTGTTTTTTCTTATTGGCCCAGGATTACCAAGAGGTGATCTGTCTCAAAAACGGCAGCGTGATACGCGGTACAATCGTCGAACAGCAACCCAATGTTTTATTGAAAGTAAAAACGGCCGATGGCAGTATCTTTGTCTACCCGATGAATGAAGTGGAAAAGATAACCAAAGAAGAGGCGATAAATCGGGAGTCGGAAAAGAGTAATCGCATACGGACCGATGTGAAAGGATACCGAGGATCGGTGGAAGTCGGGACCATTGTTAATTTCAAGGCTAACGGCATTCCTATTGACAAAGGAGCTTTTTCTATAACCACTTCGCATGGCTATCAATTCAATCCTTACATATTTCTGGGTACGGGCTTCGGTCTTGATTACCATGCGGCAGGAAAACATCTATTTATTCCCCTATTCGTCGATCTATGCACGAACTTTTCAGACACAAATATCACTCCTTTTTAGGGTAAAAGCAGGGTATTCGATTGGCAGTAAAAATGCATACAATAAAGTCAGCACCGGAGCTTATTTCAATCCGACATTCGGTGTGCGTTTTATACTCAACCGCCAATCCGCCATGAACATAGCATTCGGATACAATCTGCAACAACAAATCGTGAAAAAGGATATATATTATAACGACAATTTCTTTATTTATACCGGAGTCTATCACCATAGACTCCTCCGCCATGCCCTTTCTCTACGCTTAGGCGTTGATTTTTAACTTAATACATTCATCGATAGCGGATTAAAATTTTACCCGTTATCGATGAATCATGAATCGCCACTTCTATACCACCGTACCCTTTTTCGGAGACATGGATTGCGAAAGTTTATTCCGGGTAAAACGCTCTTCAAGACGTTGCATCAGACAATAAAAATGAGGGATAAACAATGTCCCCAAAATCATATTTACTGCCATACCGAAAACGACTGCTGTACCCAATGCAATCCGACTTTCCGCCCCTGCACCCGAAGCGAAAAGCAAAGGCATCACACCCAACACAAATGCCAATGAAGTCATAAGAATCGGACGCAAACGCACCCGGCCGGCCTCGATTGCAGCTTGATCTACGGGTTCTCCTTGCGCCCTATAATCCCGGGCGAATTCCACAATAAGAATGGCATTTTTGGCAGAAAGGGCAATGAGCAACACAATACCTATCTGACTATACACACTGATAGAAAGTCCCATAAGAAAACAACCCAATACCGCACCGAGAATAGCAAACGGAAGTCCGAGAATAACAGCTATCGGACTTGTCCAACTCTCATATTGAGCAGATAGTACCAGCCAGACGACAAACAGAGCCAATATAAAAATAAGGCTTATTGATGTCCCGGCCTGCGTTTCCTGATAAGTCGTCCCCGTCCACTCATAACCGAAATTATTTCCCAATAAACGCCCCACAAGTTGTTCGACCGCATCGATCCCCTGCTGAGAACTATACCCCTCGGCCGTTACGGCAGTAAGGGCAGCCGCCGAATACATATTATAGCGGGAAATCGTAGCCAGCCCCTGTTGTTCTTCGATCGTAACAAACGATGAGAACGGAACCATATCTCCCGAGGCATTACGCACACTCAACCGAAGTACATCGTCGATACGTGCCCGACTATCGGATTGCGCTCCGATTTTTACTTGAAAGATACGACCGAAATCGACGAAATCATTCACATAGGCCGAGCCTAAATAGAGCGAGAGTGTCGTAAAAATATCATCGATTTTCAACCCTTGCATTTTTGCTTTATCTCTATCTACGTTCAAAAAGTATTGGGGAGAATTTCCCTGAAAAGAACTGTTCACCGTAGCCAACTCGGGAATGTCCCGCACCCCCATCAACAAGGCATCGACCGCATTTTCGAGTTCGGTTGTTCCCAGATTCCGAATATCCTGCAATTCCAAAGCCAATCCGCCGCTTACTCCCAGCCCCGAAATCGACGGAGGATTCACGGCATATACAACAGCTTCTTCGATTTTTTGCGCACGCACATTGAAATCGTCGATGATGTCGAACGCGCTTTTCCCTTTTCCCTTACGAAGTTCCCAATTCTGTAAAACAACAAAAAGTGTGGCCGCATTGGAGAGCTCACCCCCTTCCATCACCGAGTATCCGTTGATACCGGTACAAGAAACTACTTCGGGATATTCACCCAATAACTTGCCGACACGGGCAGTAACCTCTTCGGTACGCTGTAACCCCGAAGCCTGCGGAAGCTGCACCGAAACAATAAAATACCCCTGATCTTCGTCGGGAATAAAAGAGGTAGGCCAACGTAAAAAAAGAACAATGGCAGCCGTCGAAAGCAAAAGAAATACCACAGTTGTAAATATAGGACGTCGTATCGACCGGGTTATCACCGACACATAAACCGATACAAGCCGGTCATACCCTTTATTGAAATTCCGGTAAAATATGAATTTTTTCCCGGAAGAGGGTCGTAAAAAAAGAGCACAAAGAGCCGGTGTCAGCGTCAGCGAATTGAATCCGCTGAAAAAAGTCGCGGCGGCAATGGTCAAGGCAAACTGCTTATACAACTCCCCGGTAATACCACCGACAAACGCCGTAGGTATAAAAACAGCCATCAATACCAAGACAACCCCTACAACCGGCCCTGTGATCTCGCCCATAGCTTGTTCGACCGCCTCCTTCGACGAATACTTTCCCGTATCGAGTAAACGTGTCGAATTTTCGACCACGACAATAGCATCATCGACAACAATGGCAATAGCCAGCACCAAGCCGAAAAGAGTCAGCATATTCACAGAAAATCCGAACAAATGCATGACGGCAAAAGTACAAATCAGCGACACCGGAATGGTAAGAGACGGGATAATCACCGCCCGCCAATTCTGTAAGAATAATAAAATCACCAGTATGACAAGCAATGTCGTCTCGACAAATGTTACCAATACCTCATCGATCGAAGCCGATACAAAATCGGTCGTATCGAGAACCACTTCATATCGAACACCCGTTGGCAAATTCTCGGCGAGCTTTTCCATTTCGGCCCGAACTTGCTTCGAAACACTCAATGCATTCGAACCGGGAGACTGGTAAACAGCTATCGATGCCGACGGCTTACCGTTTTGTGTAGAAACGACATCATACGTCTGGCTGCCGAGGTCGATTCGGGCAATATCCCGCAAACGTAAATAATTTCCACCCGGCAAAACTCTTACCACCAGATTTCCAAAATCCTCAACTGTCGTCAGAAGTCCCTGCGCAGTAAGCGTAAACTGAAAATCGGTACGACTATCGAGCGGTTCACTTCCTATCGTCCCGGCCGACACCTCAACGTTTTGAGCCTGTATCGCCGAAAAAACATCCGTTGGCGTTACCCCTCGAATGCGCATCAACTCCGAGTCGAGCCACACTCTCATACTATAACGTCCCGCACCGAAAACCGTTACACTACCAACACCGGGTAAGCGGGACAATGCATCGGTAAAATTGAGCTGCGCATAATTGGAGAGATACAATCCGCTATACAAAGCAGAGTCGGACTCCAACGAAAGCAGCAATACAATATCGGTCGATTGCTTACGTGTCGTGATTCCCTGTGTTACCACAGCCTCGGGCAAATTTCCTTCGGCAATAGCAACCCTGTTCTGTACCAATACCGTCGCCATATCGATATCGGTTCCCACCTCGAAAGTAACGGTAAGCGTATACGCACCCGAAGACGATGAGGTAGAACTCATATATATCATGCCGTCTACGCCGTTCACCTGCTCTTCTATCACTGTACCTACCGTGCGAGCCACTGTCTCGGCACTCGCACCGGGATATACAGCCGATACCTGCACGGTAGGCGGCGTAATATCGGGAAACTGAGCGACCGGCAACACTTCGAGTGAAACAACGCCGGCCAAAACCATGAGTATGGCCAAGACCGTTGCAAAAATAGGCCGGTTTATAAAAAATTTAGAGAACATAATTTCTTGATTTTATAGTTACGGTTCGAGCCTCGGGTTCACAATCATGCCGTCCCTGACTTTCAGCAAGGCTTTGCTTACATAGCACTCTCCCGGTTGTAACCCGCTCTCTACGATAGTGAGTGTATCTTCGACAGTACCAGATGTTTCGATATGACGATAATTCACCTTGTTGTCAGCCCCTACGACATACAGATATTTGCCGAGTTGGTCGGTTCCGACAGATAGGCTCGGAACAAGCAAAGCATTTTCTTTATACGCCGATTTGATACGCACCGTTACATATAGCCCGTCTTTCAATTCTCCCCGGGGATTTTCGATAGAAGCCCGCAAGGTAATCGTACCGGTAGAAAGATTGATATTCGGAGACAGGTATCCCACCGTTCCGGAATAAGGAGCGGAATTTTCCCGCGTGTAAACCTCGACCTTCCGGTCGGCAGCCGAAGGTTTCATTTTACGCAGATTTTCCACGATGGTAAGGTATTGGGCATCTTCGATAGAAAAATAGGCATACACGGCCGAGTCCTGATATACGGTCGATAAACGCGCCGGAGAAGTAGCCCCCGATATATACCCGCCTACGGCATAAGCCGTAAGAGAGATATGCCCCGTGTAGGGCGACCGTACATAACAATAACTCAAATTGGTCTGTGCCGTATTCAATGCAGCCTCGGCATTAGCCAATGCAGCCTCGGCTATTTGCATGTTCGACCGGGCCTGAATCAAATCGATTTCACTTACGGCATTACTGCTCCGGGCTTCTTTCATACGGGTATAGTTGTTGCGGGCATAATCGAGTGTAGCCCGTGCATTGAGCACACCGGCTTCGGCCTGTTTTACGGCATTTTCATATAAAGTAGGTTCTATCACATAGAGCAATTCGCCCTGCTTCACCAAAGTACCGGCCTCGGGACGGCTTTCCCGTAAATATCCCGACACCCTTGCCACGACATCGACGGCATTCCACGCCGATATATAACCGGGATACTCCTTGTATAAAGTAACAGAACGCTGCTGCGGATAAGCAACCGTTATAAGCGGAGCCTCTTCGGAAACAGCCGATGGTTTCTCCCGACAGGCTTGCAGTATAAAACCCGCTACCAAAAAACAAATAAACAAATTTCGAGATGTCATAACCCATATTTTCATTTAGCATTAATTATTCCGAGGAACCATTATCCCAACCGCCTCCCAAAGCCCGATAAAGGTCTATTACCGCCGAGAGAGCGGCACCTTGCGCCGAAACAAGTCCGTTTTGATAATCCAATAACGAACGCTGCGCATCAAGCACATTCTGAAAAGTCGAAAGTCCCCGCTTGTATAGATCGAGAGAAAGATTCAATGTGATTTTACCTTGTTCGACCAAATCATAAAGGACGTTCAACTGCTTGACAGCCCCCTTGTAATTGACCATTGCATTGTCGACCTCCTGAACAGCCGTAAGCACCGCCAAGTTATATTGTTCGATACTCGCACGCCACTCGGCTTTGGCCTGACGGGTAGCCTGCGTATATTGTCGCCCCTGAAAAAGCGTCCAGCTAAGAGTGGGTACAATCGAATAAGTAAGGCTGCGATGATCGAAGAAAGTGTCCATTTTTTTCGACGCAAACCCGATAGAACCCGTCAACACCAGATGGGGCATATAATCGGAACGGGAAGCTCCGACCAGCGCGGCAGCTGAAACGACAGATTGCTCGGCCGCCCGGATATCGGGCCGTTGGCGTAACAAATTGGCTGGGACGCCGACAGGGACGATCGTCCGATAATCGGGAATAGGGCGTTCCTTTTCCAATACAGACATCAACGCCTGCGGGTGTGTTCCCACCAATAGCGCCAACAAATTGATTTGCACCACAACACTGGCTTCCAAAGACGGTATCGTGGCCAGTGTGCTGTAATAGACCGACCGCGCCTGAGCCACATCGAGTTGAGAAGCCAATCCGGTTTCATAACGGACTTCGGTCATATCCAGAATCGATTTCTGCGAATCGATATTACGACGAGCGACAATTACCTGTTGCTGAAACATTCGCAACTGGGCATAGGCCGAAGATACCTGCGCTGCCAAAGATACCAATGCAGCATTATACGACTCTATCGACACCTGATATTGAGCCTTTTGCGACCGAACCCGAAGATAGGTAGAACCGAAAAGGTCTAGTTCCCATGAGGTTGTCAAGGCTCCCGAAAAATATTGTTCTCGCGTCGGGGTATAGGAGTCCGATACGCGACCGCTGGTCTGGGTTTTATTCCAACCGAACGAGGCTCCGAGCGATGGATAGTATCCACTCTGTTTCATACGCAAAGCTGCGTGGGAAGCCCGTACCCGGTAAAAAACAGTTTTCAAATCGGGGCTGTTGACAAAAGAGACAGTTATCAAAGAATCGAGCAGGGAATCGTCGAGGCTCAACCACCAGCGTCCGGTAACCGGCAACTGTTGAACAAACAAGGAATCACCCGACCAACTTTCGGGCAATGGCCGGGAAAGATGCCTCTCTCCTACGGGTTTCTGAGCAGATACAGAAAAAACGAATAATACCACGGCAATCGGGAGTATCCGGTTCGATCGGAAAAGAAAAAATTTTTTCATCAAACTATTTTGTTTTGTCTGACGATATAACCAATCTGGTTTGTCTTTGGTTTATCCTCACCCCAAATTCGTTTTTACAAGAAACAGCCTAAGCATTTCGGGATACAATAGAATAAACACCTTTTTCAAAACACGTTTTTCATGCCTATCAACTTGCCTTGTTCGGGAAAACCCGTACCTTTGTCCCACTATTAACCTAAATCGAATTTTTCTCGAAATGAACGATAAAGAACGAATCGATACTCAACGTCTCTTTTTCGGGAAACGAAAACCCCTCTCCCTCAAATACAGGTTACAATCGCTCAAACGGTTGCAAAAAACCATACGGCAATACGAGTCCGACATAGAAAAAGCCCTTGAAAACGATTTACACAAATCTGTATACGAAAGCTATACGACCGAAATCGGATTTGTTTTGAGTGAATTACGACGCACAATCAAGCATTTGAAACAATGGGCCGCACCTCGACGCACCCGCACGCCGCTTTTTCTTTTCGGCTCGACAAGCCGCATCGAATTCCAAGCATACGGAAACGTATTGATTCTCGCACCCTGGAATTACCCGTTCCAATTAGTCTTCACCCCCCTTATAGGTGCTGTTGCTGCCGGAAACTGTGTAACCGTAAAATGTTCTCCTTATGCTATCCGCACAAGTGAAATATGTCGGAAAATCATTGACGAAGCCTTTGACAGAAGGCACGTCTTATGGATCGATACCGATAATAAAGGAACCGACAGATTGCTCGAAATGAAATGGGACTATATTTTTTATACAGGAGGGCCTGTCTACGGACGTAAAGTGGCCGAGGCGGCAGCCCGCCATCTGACCCCGATTACACTCGAATTGGGAGGAAAAAGCCCGTGCATCGTACATCACGATGCACATCTGGCATCTGCCGCAAGACGTATCGTTTGGGGAAAATTCATGAATTGCGGACAAACCTGCGTGGCTCCCGATTACCTGCTCGTACACCGCGATATTGCCGATGAGCTCATAGACTCTTTACGGCAAGAAATTGTGCGACAATACGGAAAAAATCCACAAGAAAATAGTGATTATCCTCGTATCATCAATGAAAAAAGATTTTACGAACTTATACTGCTCACAAAACAAGGACATATCGAACACGGCGGAATATATGATGCGGACGACTTATACATCGCACCGACACTCATTTCGCACATAACTCCCGATATGCGTATCATGCACGAAGAAATCTTCGGTCCTATACTTCCCATCTTGCAATATACAACCCTCGATGAAGCCATCGATTTTATCAACAGCCGGGAAAAACCGCTCGCATTATACTATTTCGGTAACAAACGGAAAGAGATGAAAAAAGTATTGAACCAAACTTCATCGGGCGGTTCCTGCATCAACGATGTCGTATCTCATGTCGCTAATCCGTATCTCCCGTTCGGTGGTGTGGGAAACAGCGGAATAGGTCATTACCACGGACGGGAAAGTTTTTATACTTTCAGCCATACCCGCTCGGTGTTACAAAACAATACAAAATGGAATCCCGGCATCAAGTTTGCACCTTTCGCCGGGAAACTGTCTCTTATAAAACGACTACTGCGATAACGGAACTATTTCTCTTCGGAGAGTTTCAATCCAAACGCCTGTCGGTCGAAAGCAATATACTTCGGTGTAGAGGGCACATAGTCTTCATTATCCCACAATGCGCTGGTTATCATCAAATCGGCACTATATCTGTTGCAGGCAATAGGCACATTGTGCACACGACATTGGCGCAGCAGCATCTGTATATCGGCCTCATGAGGCTGAGGATTGAGATCATCGATAAGAAAAATCGCCAAATTGATTTTATGTTGCACGACAAGCGCAGCTATTTCGGCATCTCCACCCAGCGGTCCGGAATGCATACAAGTAATATCGGCAGTAATACCTTTTTGTTCAAAGGCTTCTTTCACCAATGTTCCGGTCGTTCCGGTACAAACAAGATGATGCTTAGATAGCACGTCGGAATTAAAAACCGCCCATTCCACTAAATCGGCCTTACGGTTATCGTGCGCTACCAGCGCAATAGTCAGTCTCTTTTTCATAATCATATCTCTTTTAATAGGGTCATACTTTTTATTTTTCCTGCCCGGCCACAACTACATAAAAATTTTCTTTATTGAGATAACAGCGTGCCGCAGCCTGTAACTGTTCGGCCGTAAACGAACGTATTACGCCGAAACGTTCATTGTAATAAGAAAAATCGAGCCCGTTCGCCAACAAGGTTACAAAAACCTCAGCCACCGAAAACGGCGAGTCGAAAAGCCTCAACATCTCACCTGTCATATAATTGCGTACCATACGCAACTCATCAGGTTCTACAAGTTCGTTTCTCAAACGAGAAAACTCGTTAAATATTTCATCGATGAGAGGCTTTACATAAGACGTCGCAGCTTGCGTCTGCACAACCAGATAAGACACATCGGGATAAGTTACAACAGAAGACTGAATACCGTAGGTATATCCTTTTTCTTCCCGAATATTGGACATAAGGCGACTCCCGAAATAACCGCCTAATACGGTATTCAACACGCGCAATATGTGATGGTCGGGGTGATCACGTCCGACGACTAAGCGTCCGACCCTTATCCCCGCCTGCAACGCTCCGGCTTTCTCAACAAACCGATAATGCTCATTGCTGCTATGAATAGCGGGAAATAAAAACCTTTCGGATTCGCTTCTCGACGGTACAGCCGCAAATGTTTCCTTTACAGCGGCTTTCATTTCTGGAGTTATGCGCCCCGAAAGCACGATACGACACTGCTCCGCCGTATAATACCGGGAATGAAATTCTCGTAAATGTGCGGTCGTAAGAGTATCATAGTCGGCAAGCTGCTCCGATTTTCCATAAGGATTTTCTGCGCCGAACAACTGTTCCGAGAAAATTCGCGATGCCAAGACATTGACTTTCATCAAGTCGACCGACAAAGCCTGGCGATTACGCTCTTTTAGCGTGCGAAACTCTTCTTCGGGAAAATCTGGCGAAACAACCAACTTACACAAAAGCGGAAGTATATCAAAAAAATATCGGTTGGCCGAATAAAGGGTGATATACGTATTCCGTTGAGTTGCCAATGTCTGCAAGGTCGCACCGTAATAATCGAGCTTCTCTGCAATATACGCCGAAGAAAGACCCGACGCCCCTTCCCGCAACATGGCTGCGGTGAACTTTGCCGTCAACGGTTGGCGTTCCTGCACTTTTCCGGCAGAAAAAAGGATATCGACACGAGACAATTCCTGATCGCCCCGATCGATGATATATAACGGGATTCCATTGGGAAGACAGCATGAATCGACTTCGGGAAAAGTCAACGTCTCAACTTCTTTTATCGGAGGTGGCGTAGATCTGTCAAGCATACATCTTTATTTGTGAGATAATGAGTCGAGAAAATGAAGCGCTTTTTCGAGATCGGCTGGGGTATCTATTCCTATCGTCTCCTGTGCAGTAACACCCACTTTTATACGATAACCGTTCTGCAACCAGCGCAACTGTTCAAGCGACTCGGCCATTTCGAGCGAAGACTGCGGCAACTGGGTTATCTCGGATAAAACATCGGCCCGATAAGCGTACATACCGATATGTTTATAATAAATATGACGGCTCAACCATTCGCTCGTAGGATAATTACGCAAATAGGGTACGACAGAACGGCTGAAATACATTGCCTCATTGCGATCGTTGAGAACGACTTTCGGAGAATTGGGATTGAACAAAGCAGTCTCCCCGTCGGCCTCAGAAAAAGGTTTTACGAGAGTGGCTATCTGCGTCGACGGGTCATCGAAACAGTTCATAATATCCTGTATCTGTCGGGGCTGAATAAACGGCTCGTCCCCTTGCACATTGATAACGACCTCTTCGTGGCCACCGATTCGTTCATAGGCTTCCCAACAACGGTCTGTACCCGAGCGATGATTTTCCGAGGTCATCACGACACGCCCGCCAAACCTCTCTACCGCTTCATAAATACGGGAATCGTCTGTCGCCACATAAACGGTATCGACACATGCCGACACTTGCTCATAAACCCTCTGAATCATCGCCTTTCCCCGCATATCGACAAGCGGTTTTCCGGGGAAACGGGTCGATGCATAACGGGCAGGAATAATAGCTATAAATTTCATTTTTCATCAACATTTACCGATACGACATAAAGTTGCATATTTTCGACTTTCACCACTTTGACCGGCGTACCGGGATCGAGGTAAGTATTATAATACGATATGGCATCGTAATCATCTCCATCGATACGGACCTTTCCCGAAGGCCGCATTACGGTAACCGCAACGCCTTCCCGTCCGACCATGCCCGTGAGATGCTCCGATACGGCCACATAGCCGTCTTCGATATTCTGCTCGGCATGAAGAGCGACCCTATAAAACAATCCCTTGCGCCCGATACGTTTCATCAAGAACAATGATAAAAGTACGGTTCCCAGCAATCCCCCCAAGATAACGATTGATCCTCGTGTGATACTATCGACCGGAACCCAGAAAAAATCGAAGTCGGTATTGTTGAGCAAAGCCAACAACAAACCACCAAAGAAACATATAAGTCCTAATATGCCGGCAATACCGAATCCCGGTATGACCAGAAGTTCGAGCACCAACAAAATAATGCCCAATAAAAAGACCAAAATTTCCCAAGAAGCTGCCAAACCAGAAAGGTACAGCGGAGCAAAATAAAGGATAGCCGCTATGACAGATACGGCCAAAGGAAACCCTACACCGGGAGTCTGTATTTCAAAATAGATACCACCGATTATCAACATAATAAGAATTCCTTGTACGACAGGATTTTGTAAAAAGCCTACAAGGTCATCATAAAAAGAAGGCTCAAATTGCTCGACTTTATATTGCCAATAACCGAGCCGAGATGTTATGATATCGTCGACACTCTCCGCTATCGCTTCACAGTAACCCCATTGAAGAGCCTCACGAGCCGTCAATGTAAGCACTTTTGTCGAATCGCAAAGACCGGGAACGACAATGCGCTCATCGACCATTGCTTCCGCAATTTGCGGATTTCGTCGCCAATGCACTTCGGTATCCCCCGAAACCGTATATACCGTATCATATCCCTGAGCCTCGGCCGTAGAACGTATCGTCGCCCGCATATACGATTGATACTTATCGGGCATAGCCTTGCCCGTCTGGTTCACAACCGTTGCGGCACCTATATTCGCCCCCTCCCTCATGTAAATGCTATCGCAGGAAATAGCAATCAAAGCCCCGGCAGAAGCAGCATTGTTATCGATAAAAGCATACACGGGCATAGAGCTGTTAAGAATCAACGTGCGTATCGAATCGGCATGTACGACCGTACCGCCATAGGTATTAAGACGCAATATGATGGCCGCCGCACCTGCTTTCCGGGCCTCATCATACCCTTTCTGCATATACCTCCACGTAGTAGCCCCGATCTCTTTATCGATATTTATTCTATAAAAAAAAGGTGTTTCCGGCATGTCACCACCGACAACCGCATTCGAAGAAAATAGAAAGGCTCCGAAAATCAAGAATAATATTATCTTTTTCATATCAAACGGTTATGAGACGAAGTTACATTTTTTTATCGAGAAAATAACCGTCCGACGATACATTTTCGACAGAATTTTACAAATAACCGATTTTTATATAAAGAGCAGTAATAAATTAATGCTCATAAACGTATGTTATTTAACAGATTAGAATAAAAATTTTATGCCAAAAGATTTTTCATTTCCTCATATACGCCCTATATTTGCAGTATATCCATAAAGGATATACACACAATTACTCAATTCATTTTCAATTTATTCATCAATGGATTCACAATTATTTGAACAAAAACTATTGCAACTTCAAGACAACTTACTGAACTTTGCCTACATGCTTACCAGCGACAGAGACGAAGCAGAAGATTTACTACAAGACACTACCCTGAAAGCCCTCGACAACAGTGATAAATATATCGACAACATCAATTTCAAAGGGTGGGTATTTACCATTATGCGGAATATTTTCATAAATAATTACCGCAAAGGTGTCCGCAATCAGACCATCATCGACCAAACCGAAGATCTATATCATCTAAACCTTCCGCAAGAATCGGGCTTCGATACTCCCGAAGGTTCTCTCTCGGTAAAAGAGATTTCCAAAGCCATCAACAAATTTCCCGACGATTATAAAATTCCGTTTTCGATGCACGTGGCCGGATTTAAATACCAAGAAATCGCCGAGAAAATGGAACTCCCTTTGGGAACGGTAAAAAGCCGTATATTCTTCGCCCGTCAACGATTGCAAATCATTCTCAAAGACTACCGATAAATCAATTGGCGAAGTCGACGCACAAACCAAATTGCAACATGGCCGGATTATAGGGATAGTTGGGCATGAGGAAATAGTTATTTCCACCGAACAATCCTTGATTGAAATGCGTGTACATGACATAAAAACGCACCATTTTCATTTTCATGTTGGCATACACGTTCATTAACGGATAGTTTCCTACCTTCACTTCATCTTGTGTATGGAACGAGAGAGTAGCCGGTTGATAGGCTTCGGCATAATACGAGGTGTGGTACTTACAATCTACACCAAACTGTACCTGCAATACTTTGGCGATTTTAAAGTCGAGATACATCTGTGCATACGCGCTCAAATCGGGCAACGGTATCACTTTGGAATCACTCGATTTCTGATATACGGCTTCAAGATTGAGATTGAAAATTCCCCATTTTATCTTTTGTTTCAACGTAGCACTGAAAATCTGCAAAATACGGTCGTCCTGACGCGGTAAGCAACTATTGTCGAAATAGACATAATTCTGCACATTTTCTACGCCGATATTGAGATATGTCCCCGTTGCCGGTAAAGAAAATTCTCCTCCGACCCGAAACTTACGGATCTTCCCGAAATTATTGTTCCAAATAAAGTGGTTGGAAACATAATGCCTGTAATAAAAGGCCGGAGTCTGATTCTTGAAAAAACCGTAAGCCCTTAACTGTACGGCCGTTTTACGTATGCGGAAACGGGTCTGTATCTCGCCTTCTATGTCGGTAGCACCCGCATCGACCCCGACCAATCCCACTTTGCCATCGACCGTATATGTCAACAACTCTCCTTGTTGTTTCGAGAGAATTCCCCCTACCCATAAAACATTTTCGGTATAAATCTGCGGGGATTGCACCAAACGGAAAACATTTGCATCGGTATTTAGCATATATACCTCCGGTGCCGTACGCATAGCTGCCGGAATGACATCGCTCATCAACGAGAAACGCCGTACCTCATGAGTCATATAAGCCGACATACCCATCTTGGCGTATCGATTAAAACCTTCCAACAAGGCAATACCGAACGTATTTTTCAATGACCAGTATTTGGTAGAGTCGTTCGTCCCGTCTTTTCTGAAATAGGTATTGTCGAAGAACGCGGTATCTTCGCTTGCCGACTGATTGACAAACCGCCGCATATTATTGTTGTACTCAATCGTATGAATCAAACTGGTAACCGGAGTGAATGTCTGTACCTCAGTCGTATCATCGACCTGTTCGGTCTTGTAAAATCCGAAATTGTATCGTTGTGTCAAATAATAATTCTGCCCCCTTACCCGATTAAAAGCATTATACAGGTATACAGGTATTGACTGCGAATCAAATCCACCCTGTCCCGAAGCCACTTCATCGGGATCTAAAATAAAACGGGTATCGGAAATTCCGCCGTTTTCCTGAGAGACAAAACTGTATGTATTGGCAAAAGCATGCATCTGATAACGGTCTCCCATATAAGAACCGGCAACTTGCCATGACAAATCTTTATTTCCCTGATGATCGTAATTTCCTCGTGAATAAAGATACTGTATACCGGCCGCAATCGCCAACCGTTTATTAACATTGCCGGAAAACTCGGCTTTAAGATCTTCTTGCTTGGTAAGTTTACCCCCACCGAAAAGATACGACACCAATGTCATAGGGAGACGTGTATTGTAGTAGGTATAATTAGAGGGCGAGTAAATCAAATAATCATAGGGAGCTTTGAATATAAATTGCGGCATATCGGGACGATCGAAAAATATCTTCGACATCGAAGCTCCTCCCAAGTTTCCGGTATAGGTATATGCCGTGGAATAAGAAATAGGCAGGTCGGTATTATAAAAATTGTCGATAAGCGTATCCATAGGCACGCTGTAAGGTGTTCCCAACGGCTGGGAAAGCCGCCACGCATACGGTTTTCCTATCACGGGCTTCTTGGCGGCATAACCACATACGACCGACAACGCTAAAAGGGAAAATACCAAAAACCTTCTCATATACGGGCACAAATATACGGTAAATATATGAGACAATTTCCACCTCCCACGCTAAAAAGAAAGAAAAAGGGTCGTACAATTTATTCTTATACGGCCCGATTATGACTAAATTTCGTTTGAAGAAGATTTTTTATTTTTTCGGAATCGCAACTGCTTGCGGACAGGACTTTCTTTCTTGAACATGTCATTATCGATAATGACACGGAATGTTATCAGCTGCTGCGAACACCATTTCCCTCCGTCATAATGATGTACCGAAGATACTTTGAGATCGAACTTCTCATTCTGAAACGGATACCAATAAGCCTCCAAACGGTTATACACATCGTCCCGCGTACGATAGAACGGCGAGCCCGTGTACAAACTCGAAGCATAACTACTATAATACGGCATCAGGCAACCACCGGCATACAACGTATTGTATAAGCCTATTTTATATTTTTCAATACGAGCCTCGATCTGCACACCATGAGGTTTTACATAATGCCCTACATAAGTACGGTCGTTCTGGACAGCTTGCAACCAGCCGGCACTTATTTTAAGTTTATCGAACCATAACCGACCGCCCAAATCAATACCTACTCGAGGATAGATCCAAATATTATCGACCACACCTCCATCGACACTCGTCCCGGCATGATGGTGCATCATCAACTCATACTCGCCGTACAACCACGAAAGCGGATAGTAACGCCCCGACGTATATATGATAAAACGTTCCCGGGTCGTTGCTGTCTGATGCCCGTCCCAGTCGCAGAAAATTTCGATATAATTTTTTTCATCGGGAATGAACTGCAACAATAATCCATCGATTGTATTATCGAAAAATTTTATGGAATCACAGAAAAACGCCTCGCTTCCACCGATAACTTGGCGACGCGGTATGATACCGGCCGAAACATTGAAACGATGATCCCGATAATTATAAAAAAACACGAAATTGACGTCCATATCTTTGGTCGGTGCACCGAAATTGCGCATGGCACTTACACCGGCCTGTATCGAATTTCCCCGCCAACCGATTCCCACCAACGGATTGATATATCCGCCGAATATCGTCTGGGGCCAATTATATTTGCTTTTGCCGTATTCCCGATTGTCAAACATCATATCGACTCCGACACTCCACAAAAATTCTTGTGCCGACAACGACACAGAAAGTGAAATAAACAGCAACACTAAAACTATTCTGTTCAAGAATTTCATCTCCGGATTTTTTTGTAACGGTACAAAAGTACGATATTTTGTAAAAACAATTATTCATTTATAAAGAAGATTTTCCGGCAAGAAACATCTATTCAGTAATAACGGACAACCAGCCCTTCTTCGATATGAATAGAGTATGCTCCGTTTTATTTACATATAAATACTATCTTTGCAAAACTTTTAAGAATACCCACCACTCCCATGACCCGTTATTTCAAGAAATATTCGCTTCATTACCGTTCGCTGTTGGCTATGGGTGTACCCATCATGGTCGGCCAATTAGGTGTTATCCTCACCGGTTTCGTCGATAATATCATGGTAGGCCACCATACGACCGCAGAATTATCGGCCGCATCTTTTGTCAACAACATATTCATGTTGCCGCTCATGTTCGCAACGGGTTTTGCGATGGGAATCACTCCGCTTATCGGAGAACAAACCGGTCGAAACGAATTGCCTCAGGCGGGACAGATTTTCCGCTATGGACTTTTTGCGAATGGTATACTGGCAGCATCGCTTATTCTCATCATGGGAACATTGTACTTTTTTCTCGATCGCATGGGATTGCCGCAAGAACTGTTACCGCTGATGCGTCCTTACTATTTGTTGCACCTCATCGGTCTCGTTCCGGTTTTATTGTTCAATGCATTCAAGCAATTTGCTGATGGGACAACCGATACGCTTACACCCATGTTTATACTCTTGTCGAGCAATCTATTGAATATCATAGGCAACACAGTTCTTATATACGGCTACGCCGGATTCCCCGAATGGGGACTCTTCGGAGCCGGCGTATCGACACTCACCGCTCGAATATTCACGATTGTCGCCGGCTTATGTATATTTATGTACCGGAAGCGTTACCGCCGTTTCAAAAGCGGATTCTTCCGTCTTCCCTCAAACAGGAAACTATACCGACCGATTCTCACAATGGGTATTCCCGTCGCTTTGCAGTTAGGTATGGAAACAGGCTCATTCAGTCTGAGTGTCA
>ULXJ01018766.1_pt1 | contig 24703 bp, 18 predicted proteins | sample 1960981 | NCBI WGS metagenome assembly ULXJ01 (sample SAMEA4835830, study PRJEB28245) | human gut metagenome | biome: gut microbiome; material: fecal sample | place: Denmark | collected 2008 | reverse complement strand
AGACTATTACATGTAGTATTTTTGAGGAATTAAATTTATTATGCCAATAATTTGGATATGCGTACTGAGATACGTCGTGAACGTACTGTTGAATTCTATGATGAGAATTTCCGTATTGATGATTTAAAACGATGGAAAACAGCAGAAGAGGAAATGCCGATGAATCTTACAGGTGTTAAATGGAGAGGTACTGAGTATGAAACAAAATGGTCGGACGCTTCTTCTAAAACCATGGACGCAGAAGGTTGTATTATTTACGAACAGGGTCGTGTTTGGGAGGAGAAACATTATTTGTATCCTCTGCCTATAGACCAGCTGAAATTAAATCCGAATTTGAAACAAAATCCAGGTTGGGAGTAATAGTTTTATTTGTATTAGCAATCTAATAATATTATATCAATCATGACATACAAAAATATATTATATAAAGGTTGTGCGGCTGTTTGTTTAATAGGGACAATGGCATCTATGGTTTCGTGCAACGATGAAATGGTGTCACCCGAAATGAATGAAAAGGTACTTATTTCTGATATTAATTTAGATGTAACACCTGTATTACCGTTGTTGGTAGGAAGTGATACTATATTGAATTACAGCGTATTGCCAGAAAATGCTTCAGATAAGGGAGTAATTTGGAAATCAGGAAGTCCTGAAATCGCTAGTGTAGATGAAGAGGGACGGATAAAGGCTGTACATGCAGGAACAGCAATTATCTCAGTAATGCCTGCTGTAGGTTTTGCGGTTACTTCTACTGTTGAAATCAAGGTGGTAGATGAGATTATCTTTATAGAAGATATCAATCTTGATATGACGGAAAATGAACTGGAAGTTTATGAAACTGCTTCATTGCAGTTGCGATGGCAAACAATTCCTTCAGATCCTACTTATCCTACGTTGAAATGGGAAAGTTTGACTCCCGAGATTGCAACTGTGACCGAGGATGGGGTTGTGAAAGGCGTGAAAGCTGGGACTGCACGTGTTAAGGCAACAGCTACAGATGGAAAGCATTTTACTAAAGAGTTTACAATTACTGTGAAGCCCATCATCTTTATAGAAACTCTTTCTTTTGTTAAAGAATCAGATAAGTTGGCATTAGGTGAGGTTTATGTACCTCAACTCAATGTAAAACCGGGCAATGCGACACTTTCGGCGTTGAAATGGGAAAGCAGTAAACCGGAAGTAGTTGAGGTTGATGAAAACGGACACTTTATTGCTAAGAAATATGGAACCGCTGTGGTTACTGCTACGGCAGACTATGGTGATGGTAATCCTATTTCTGCTTCTATGAATGTAATAGTAGCTGAGGGTAAAATGAATGATTCATTCGAGTTTATGAACTCATGGGAGAACTTTAACGGACAATGTCTGGAATTCAACTGGTTGGAAGATCAGGGTATTTTAAGTCTTTTCCCAGGTGCTGACAAAAATTATAAAGCTATCCGAATCAAACGAACTGGAGGGTTTGAATTTAATGTGGCTAATTATCCGATTTTGGCATTTAAAGTGAGATTCCCCAAAGATGTATTTGAAGTATCTACAAAGATGGAGTGGTATCTTGATATGTGGGGTGGTTTATCATCTGGAGGTAAATATGGTGCCGATACGAATAAGGGAAACAGAGCCATGGAAGTATTGGATTGTGGTGATTACAAAGTTTTCTATGCTGATTTTACTAAAAAGAAAGTGAATACGGAAATGATGCCGACAAAATTGCAGAAGGTAGATAATGTCGTATTTGAAATTTGGAAAATTTGGTATGAAGCTGATGAAACGGGCACGATAGATGTGGACTGGATTAAAACATTCGAGTCGGAAGAAGCTTTAAAGAGTTTAATAAATGAAGAAAAGAAATAAGGGACGATAAATACAATGGAAATTGAAAGAGACGAAATCTGTAGTCTATATTGGGCGAATAATGTTTTTATAGGTTCGTCTCTTTCATTCTTTCCTTATACCTAATACCTAACAATAAAACAGAAAAATATGAAGTTAAATAGAATATTCTTTCCATTAGTTGCCGTAGGTTTAATGGCAATGAGCTGTTCAGCTGAGTTTGAGCATGGAGTAAATGATATAGATAGCTGGCCTTTGTCTGGTGCAAATTATGAACCGTCTCTGGAACATCCAGGTATACTTCATACACAGAAAGACATTGATCATATTCGCCAGATGGTAAAGGAAAAACAGGAACCTGCTTATAGTGTTTTTCAAGCATTGGAAAAAGAGCCTTTGGCACAATCTTCTTATACGATAAAAGGGCCTTATGAAGTTATTGCACGTGATGGAAATTATGGATATACCAAGCGAAATGCTGAACAGGATTTTGATGCTGTATATTTAAATTCAGTAATGTGGATGATTACACAGGATGAAAATTATGCGAAGAAATCATTGGAACTGATGTTGGCATATGCAGAGGTTTTGAAAGACATTGATGGAAATGATACCGCATTAATGGCTGGTCTTGAAGGAATCAAAATTGTCTATGCATTAGAAATGTTAAGCCATACGTATGATAAAATCAGTGAGACTGATATTCAGAAAGTAAACGATATGCTTCGTAATGTCTTTCTTCCGGTGTGGGAGGAGTTTTATAATACCGATCCTTACACGAATGGAAACTGGGGCTTGCATGTGACAAAATCTTATATGGCTGCTGCTATTTTGTGGGATGATGTAGATATGTATAAAAAATGTGTGAATTTTTATTTGTATGGGAATGATAATGGTACTATTTCACATTATATTGATGGGGATACTGGACAGTGCCAAGAGTCTGGACGTGATCAACAGCATACTGTACTAGGACTTGGGGCCGTATCTGCTATCTGTGAATTAGCTTGGAAACAAGGAAATGACCTTTATTCTGCATATGAGAACCGTGCCTTATTAGGTTATGAATATACGGTAAAATATAATTTAGGGTATGATGTGCCTTTTGAAACTTGGACGGATGTCACAGGCAAATATTGTAAATGGGACGTTATTTCCAAAGAGACCAAAGATAAAAATGGAGGAGTGGATACAGAGCGGGGTAATTGTTGGCAGCCTGTATTTTATATGGTATACAATCATTATGTACAACGTAAGAAATTAAGTATGCCCTACACAGAATCATTACTGGAAACGTATACGGAAGATAAGTATGACGGGGGACATCCAAGCTACGGTCCGTTGCTGTTTAATGATTTGAAATAATGTCTCAATATTTATATTTATAATTGGTGAAAGCAGCCGGCCATTTGTGTCGGCTGTTTTTGAAATCAAACCATAGTTCATGAAAAAGAAAACAACAATATTAGGTCTCCTGCTCTGTCTGGCAAGTCTGACATGGGCACAGCAGAACGAGTGGGAGAACCCTACGCGATACGAGTGGAACAAAGAGAAGCCGCACGTAGACTTTGCGTTGTATGAGAATGCGGAGGACGCGCGTACGGAGGATCACAGCCGTTCGCCGTGGATTCATTCACTGAACGGTACCTGGAAGTTCCGTTATGCTTCTTCGATAGAAGAGAGTGTGAAAGATTTTTATCGTACCGACCTTTCGGAGGAAGGCTGGCAGGAGATTGCCGTACCGTCCAACTGGGAGCTGAAGGGTTTCGGCGAACCGATTATCCGCAACATCCAGTATGTCTTCTCACCGAATCCTCCTTTTATTGATGTGGAGAATCCGGTGGGTACCTACCGCACATGGTTCACGGTGCCCGCGGGATGGGACGAACGTGAGGTGATGCTGCACTTTGGCTCCATCAGCGGCTATGCCCGTGTGTTTGTCAACGGAAAGCAGGTGGGCATGACCAAGGCTTCCAAGTCGCCTGCGGAGTTCAACGTGACTTCTTTCCTGAAAGAAGGGAAGAACCTGCTGGCGGTGCAGGTGTACCGCTGGCACGACGGCAGTTACATGGAAGACCAGGACTTCTGGCGCTTGTCTGGTATTGAGCGCGATGTGTACCTTCAGGCGTATCCGAAGCTGACTATCTGGGACTTCTTCCTCAGAGCGGGACTGGACGATAATTATAAGCACGGGGTGTTCCGTGGAACGGTTGACCTGCGTGAGTTCAGCGGCAACCGGATGAAGCAGGGAATGGTGAAGCTGGAACTGCTGGACAAGAACGGCAAGAAGGTGTGGGCGCAGAGCAGACGCTTCGACCGGGAGAAACAGGAGGAAACGCTTTCATTCTCCGGAACGGTCAGTCGGGTAAACCAATGGAATGCCGAGCACCCTTATCTGTATGACTGTGTGCTGACACTGGCCGATGCGTCGGGAAAACCGCAGTCGGTCACAGCCTGCAAGGTGGGTTTCCGCCGGATTGAAATCAAGAACTCGAAGCTGCTGGTGAACGGGGTACCGGTGTATATCAAAGGCGTGAACCGTCACGAGCACAATGACAGCCTGGGGCATGTGCAGAGTCGGGACATCATGATGACCGACCTGAAACTGATGAAGCAACTGAACATGAATGCGGTGCGTACGTGCCACTATCCCAACCATCCGCTGTTCTATAAGTTGTGCGACAAATATGGATTCTATGTGGTGGATGAGGCGAACATTGAGACTCACGGAATGGGTTCCGTGCCTTACTTCAAGGATACGATTCCACATCCGGCTTACCGTCCGGAATGGTATGCGGCACATGTAGACCGCATTACGCGCCTGGTAGAGAGAGACAAGAACCATGCGTGCGTCATCGGCTGGTCATTGGGTAATGAGTGCGGCAACGGAAAAGTGTTCCACGATGAGTACAAGCGCCTGAAGGCGTACGACCCCGACCGCTTCGTGCAGTTTGAGCAGGCATGGGAAGACTGGAATACGGACGTGGTATGTCCCATGTATCCCAGCTTTGGCCGGATGAAGGAATACCGCAATTCCGGCAAGACGCGTCCCTACATCATGTGTGAGTATGCGCATGCGCAGGGAAACAGCAACGGAAATATCAAAGACCTGTGGGAGGTGATTTACGACAGCCCGAACATGCAGGGGGGATTTATCTGGGACTTCATGGACCAGGGATTCAAGACGCAGACAGAGGATGGCCGTACATACTGGACCTATAACGGAAAGATGGGCAGTCGCCGCTGGCTGGAGGATAAGAAAACGGAACTGAACACGGGTACGGACGGATTGATTTCGGCCAACGGAGTGCTTAAACCGCAGGCTTACGAGGTGAAGAAGGTGTATCAGTATATCCATTTCAAGGCAGAAGATTTGTCGGATGGAAAGATTTCGGTGCGCAACTTGTATGACTTTACCGACCTTTCTGCGTATGATTTCCGCTGGCAACTCGTCAAGAACGGGGTACCGGCCGACTCCGGACGTTTTGAGGTGCGCCTGAAACCGCATGCCTCCAAAGAGGTGAAGCTGTCGCTTCCGGAGATTCCTGAGGATGGAAATGAGCATTATCTGAACTTATATGCCTATACGCGTGAGGCTACGGAATTGATTCCGGCAGGCTTTGAGGTGGCTCGTGAACAGTTGAAGATTGGAACGGGGGATTTCTTTGCCGTGCAGCCGAAAGCAGAGGGACAGCTGACTGCCGAAGTGAAGGGGAATGTGCTGTCGTTCCAGTCAGGCCGGGTATCGGGTAAGATTGACCTGAAGAAAGGAGTGCTTTTCCAGTATGCGCTGGATGGCAAGTCTCCGCTGTCGCAGTATCCGGAACCGGCGTTCTGGCGTGTGCCGACCGACAATGACTTCGGCAACAAGATGCCGCTGCTTTGCGGTGTATGGCGTACGGCGCATGTAAACCGTTCGGTACGCAAGGTGTCAGTGGGCGAGCAGGATGCCAATGGAATCCGGGTAACGGTAGACTGGATGCTGGAGGATGTGCTGGTGCCCTATACGATGGAATACCAGATTTGTCCCGACGGTTCGGTGGTCGTGACAGGAAGCATCGACCTGACGGGACGGAAGCTTCCGGAACTTCCTCGTTTCGGTATGCGAATGGAACTGAAGAAGGACTATGAACGGCTGGTGTACTACGGTCGCGGACCGGAAGAAAACTATACCGACCGTTGCAGCTCTACCTTCGTAGGGCGTTATGAAGATACGGTCAGCAATCAGTTCTATCCGTATATCCGTCCGCAGGAAACGGGTAACAAGACCGATGTGCGCTGGGTCTCACTGCTCGACGCTCAGGGATTCGGACTGAAGGTGACGGGCTTGCAGCCGCTGGCATTTACTGCCCTGCACTTTACGCCGGAAGACCTTGATCCGGGACTGACCCGCAAGCTGCAGCATACAGTGGACGTGATTCCGCAAAAGAATGTGTGTCTGCATGTCGACCTGAAACAGCGCGGACTGGGAGGCGATAACAGCTGGGGCATGTATCCGCACAATGAATACCGCCTGCTGGACAAGAAGTACAGCTATAGCTATAAACTTCAGTTGGTAGACGGAGAATAAAGGCAATACAAATACTGAGAATATAATATTAAGGTGAAGACCGGAAACAGAATCTATAAAAGGATGCTGCTTTCCGGTCTTTTTTGTTTCTTATCTAAAAAATGCATTCTTTTTTAGGTAAATTATTTTCTCCATACGTAACTATTTACAAAAGCGTAAATTTGGATATGAAAATAAAGAACTTGATTTTCCTTGCCGGAATGGTGGGTTTATGTGCTTGCGTGAAGGGGACTCATACACAGAAGGCGTATGACTTTGCTCCTTTGGACTCCATCATTTCCGGCTGGATGGACAAAGGATATTATCCGGGCGGGGCAGTCTGTGTGATGAAAGACGATTCCGTTCTTTTCCGGAAAGACTATGGCGGTTTTACGGACATCACGCAGGTGTATGTGGCTTCGGCTGGCAAGTGGGTAGCAGCGGCAGTGGTGGCAGCCGTGGTCGATATGACGGCTTTGGACTGGGATGACCCGGTAGAGAAATGGCTGCCTGAGTTTCGGGGAGATGCAAAGGGGAGCATTCCGTTGCGAAGGCTGCTTTCGCATACGTCGGGCATTCGGCCGTATCTTCCTGAACCTCGGGTTGACAATTACAATCACCTGGATTCGGCTGTGGCAGAGATTTTGCCGCTGGATACGGTCTTTACACCGGGCACACGCTTTGAATACGGCGGACTGGCCATGCAGGTAGCCGGACGAATGGCAGAGGTGGCAGCTGGAAAAGAGTTTGAGACCTTGTTCCAGCAGCTGATTGCGGCTCCGTTGGGTATGCGGCATTCACACTTTACCCCAGTCAATACCGATGGAGGACATGCACCGATGCTGGGTGGCGGACTTTGTACGACGCTGGCCGACTACATGCGTTTCCTGAAAATGATTTCGCACGAGGGTGTATATGAGGGTAAACGTATCTTGAAGACAGAAACGGTGCGTGAGATGCAAGCCGACCAGGTAGGAAGCGCACAGGTGATGCCCGGAGAATATGTGGAACGGGCCCTTGGAAAGCATCACACGGGAATTTACGGGTTAGGAGAGTGGCGTGAATTACTGGACGAACAGACCGGAGAGGCGTATCAGATTAGTTCTCCCGGATGGGCAGGAGCTTATCCCTGGATAAACAAGCGCGAGGGAGTGTGCGGCTTTTTTATCGCCCATGTGCAGGGAGGCTCCAGCAAGGAAGATGGCTTTTCGTCATTTTACGGCAGTCCGGTCCTGTCGCGTACGGTATCAGAAATTGTAGGAACGAATAATAAATGAAAGAAAGATGAAAAAAGGAGTGTGTATATTATGTATGGTAATGGCCTGGCTGCAGACGGTTTGTGCCGGAGAGTGGCAGTGGGTGGTCACATTGAAAGGTTTTGTATCGGACGAAACGAAAAAGGAACCGGAAGCCTTCTTGTGGGTTCCGGCACATTGCGAGCGACTGTCGGCCGTGATGTGGAGCCAGCAGAATATGACGGAAGAGATGTTGTTTGAGATGCCGTCTTTCCGTGACTCGCTGGCTGAGATGGGAGTGGGACTGATTTGGATTGCTCCCGGAATAGACCAGCAGTGGGATGTGCGCAAAGGTACACAGAAGGTGTTTGACCAGATGGTGAACGACCTGGCGGAAGTGAGTGGCTACACGGAACTGCGTGAGGTGCCTCTCATTCCTTTCGGACATTCGGCCATGGCCACTTTCCCGTGGAACTTTGCGGCCTGGAATCCGGAACGGACACTGGCGGTGGTGTCTTTCCATGGGGATGCGCCGCGCACCAACCTGTGCGGTTACGGGCGTGAAAACTTAGAGTGGGGACGGACGCGGAACATTGACGGCATTCCCGGCCTGATGATTGAAGGCGAGTATGAATGGTGGGAAGCCCGGGTAAATCCGGCATTGGCTTTTCGGATGATGTATCCGGAGAGCTGTATCTCGTTCCTTTGTGATACGGGCAGGGGACATTTCGATGTGTCGGAGCAGACGGCCCGTTACATTTCCCGTTTTATCCGGAAAGCACTGGAGCAACGCTTGCCTGCCGATGGCGGGAAAACGCTGAAGAAAGTGGACCCGGCTGCAGGCTGGCTGGTACAGCGCTGGTCGCCCGACGAACGTACAAGGCGGGCTACTCCTGCACCGGTAGCGCGCTACAAGGGAGATGTGCACGATGCCTTCTGGTATTTTGACCGGGAGATGGCAGAGCTTACCGAGCAGCGCTATAAGGAACATAAACTGAAAAAGATGCAGTATTTAGGCATTTGCCAGCAGGGCAAGCGGGTGGATTATAATCCGAAACTGCATGCAGGGGTGTTGCTGAAGTTCTTGCCCGAAGAAGATGGGCTGACATTTCATCTGAATGCCTGCTTTACGGATTCGCTTCGTCAGGAAATGACGGACGAACATGCGGTGGGAAAGATTCGTCTGGAACGCATTTGTGGACCAGTGGAGCAGGTGGATGATACCACGTTTACGGTTCGTTTTTACCGGATGGGGATGTACAATCCGCGCCGCACGTCGGACATCTGGCTACTGGCCAGTCATCCGGGCGACAAGCACTACAAGGGAGCCGTGCAGCAGGTGAATCTGCGTATTCCTTACCGCCTGACGGAAGGGAAACGCCAGCACATTCTTTTCCCGGGACTGGAAGACGTGAAGGCAGGAAGTGCACCGTTGCCCTTGAATGCGGTATCCGACTGTGGCTTACCCGTATATTACTACGTGAAGGAAGGTCCGGCCCGCATCACGGCGAACAATACGCTGGAGTTTACCCCGATTCCGCCACGGAGCCGTTTTCCGGTTAAAGTGACGGTTGTGGCCTGGCAGTATGGATTGAAGGGAAAGGTACAGACGGCCGAACCGGTGGAGCGCAGCTTCTATATCAATAAATAATACCTTCATGTAAACCGACATATAAATAGCCCTGACATACTTCCCGTGTGGTGAAGCATGTCAGGGCTATTGGTTTGTAAAGACTTTCAGTCTTTCTTATTTTTTCAGCATCTGGAACAGCTTGTCCAGTTTCGGCGACATGATAATCTCTGTGCGGCGGTTCTTGGCGCGACCTTCGGCTGTTTCGTTATCGGCCACCGGCATGTATTCTCCGCGTCCGCTGGGTTGTATCTGCAACGGATTGACCTTGTATTTTTCAATCAGGATGCGTGCTACGGAAGTAGCGCGGATAACGCTCAGGTCCCAGTTGTCCTTGAACTGTGCGGTATGAATCGGCTTGTTGTCCGTATGTCCTTCGATGCATACGTCAATTTCGGTCTGCTTGTTCAACACTTCAGCTAACTTTCCCAAAGCCTCTTCTCCACGTTTATCCAGTTTGGCACTTCCGGACTGAAACAACAGCTTGTCGGACATGGCTACATAGACCTTGCCGTTCTGCTCGCGTACGGTCAGCTCGTCACTGCTGAAGCCGAGCAAGGCATCTTTCACACTGTTGAGCAGGCTCTGTACTGTGGCATTCTGCTGGTCAATCATGCCTTGCAGTTCCTGAATGGTCTTTTCACGTTCATCCAGTTCTTTCAACTTTTCACCAAGCAGGGCGTTCAGTTTCTCCTGTTCGTTCATGTTGCTTGACAATAGCTGCTGGTAATGGCGGATGGAGTTCCCCTGCCGGTTGGTATCTTGCTGCAGACGGTCAATTTGTCCGCGCATCTTGTCCATTTCGTTGTGGCATTCGTTCAGTTGCCCTTGCAGCTTGTCTCCCCTGGACAATGCTTCTATTCGTCCGTTTTCTGCAAGGAGGAATTTTTTCTTGGTGACACACGAAGTACTGCTCATTATCAGTGCTCCGCCCAGTATGATTAAACCTATTTTCTTCATAATCTGCAAATTTTTTTTGCAAAGATACGGTTGTTTGCGTGAATCGTATGTGGATAAGGTAATTTTTTGTCTTTTTATACATGAAAAACGTTTACAGGGTATGTGGACTTTTTCAGGAAATCAACTTGGGCCATTTCTTAAAAATATAGTTAAATTTACCTCGACACGTACGTGACGAGGTCTTGACACGTTCGTGCTGATATCTCGACACGTACGTGCGGAGAGGTTGACACGTTCGTGTCGAGGTATTTTTGTAGGTCAATTATTCTAATATTGAAGTATATGATAATGATATATGCAATATGTATTATGTTTTTGTGGCTATTTGCTTTTTATTATTGATTAATAAAATAGAAGAAATAGTTCAATTTAATTGAACCAATTTATATCTTTGCATCTTAGAAAAAATAATTTTGATTAATATGGCAAATCTTAAAAATGCAGCTATACGTGAAATGGTCATAGATCAGTGCTTACGTAATAAAAGACGTAAATATAGCACTAAAGATTTGATGGAAGCGTGCAATAAAGCTTTAGCTCAGGAAGGGTATGAAGAAGTCACTTCTTTGAATACTATTCGGAGCGATATGCGGGCTATAGAACAGCGATGGATAGCTTATGGAGGCAAGATAAAAGAAGAAATACAAGGAAGAAATAAGTTTTACTATTATGAAAATCCTGATTTTTCTATATTTAAGCCAGAGCTGACACAAGATGATTTGAACAAACTAAATCAGACCTTACTGGTACTAAGTAGATTTAGTGGTCTTCCACAGTTTGAATGGATATATGAGTTGAATGCCAGATTTAAATCCACATTCATGGCTTCACCGTATACCAAATCCATTATTGATTTTGATGATAATATCGATGTGGAAGGGAAACAATATATTTCTGTACTATTTGATGCAATTGTCAATAAGAGTGTGCTATCTATCAGGTATAAACCTTTCAGTCATAATGATGAGAAGATATATACGGTACATCCCTATTACCTAAAAGAATATAACAACAGATGGTTCCTGTTAGGATTGGATGAGGGTTATGGCAAGTTGATTACTTTTGCATTAGACAGAATTCTTTCTATTTCCTTTCTTAATTGTAAATATATAGAAAATGAGAGTATTGACTTCAATGAATATTTTGAAGATGTAATAGGAGTAACAGTAAAGCCAAACCATGAAGTCCGTAAACTCAAATTGTGGGTATCCGCAGAGCAATACCCTTATCTGAAGACAAAACCATTGCATGGTACTCAGAGGTTGCTGGAAGAAAAAGATGACGGTAGTAGAATTATTCAAATTGAAGTTCGCGAAAATTATGAACTTATACAAACTCTTCTTTCATTCGGAGAAAAGGTAGTGTTACTTGAGCCAATAGACATAAAAAAGAAAATTCAAGAAAGAATACGACTTGCAGAAGAAAATTATAATATGTTCAAATAGATTGAGCGTATAGTGTTTAACTTTGTAATAAATAAATTTAGAATATGAATCAATCTCAGTATAATCAGTTGTTTTCGTTCCTTTTTAACATAGCGAACGATGTGCTTGTCCAGTCATTTAATAAAGGTGATTATAAGAAAATAATTCTGCCTTTTATTGTACTTCGTCGCCTGGATTTATTGTTAGAGGAGAGTAAACAGCAGGTAATAAACTTCTGCCAGACAGAAGAATTTGCCATAATGCCGGAAGAAAGCAAGGAACAGCAGTTATGTTTCATTACAAAATATCCTTTTTACAATGTTTCTCCTTTTACAATGAAAATGTTAAAGGCTGAAACTGATCAGACTCGTTTGCGTCAGAATTTTGAGGCATATCTTGACGGATTCAGTCTTCATGTACAGGATATTATAGCTAAATTCGACCTTCGTCATTATGTGCAGTTACTTTCAAACTTGGGTTGTTTGGGTATGATGATCGAGAAGATGACGGCAGATGATATAAATCTTGGTATAAAACCTGTTGTTGATGAAAACACTAAAGAGATTAAGCTGCCACCTCTTGACAATCATACAATGGGTACTTTGTTTGAGGATTTGTTGCGTAAGTTTAATGAGGATTATAGTGTAACAGAAGCAGGAGAACACTATACACCACGTGATTATGTGAAGTTGCTTGCAGACTTGGCTTTTATACCAGTTGCCGACCGTATGAGAAACGGGGGGGTATGAGATTTATGATGGTGCTTGTGGTACAGGAGGTATCTTGTCTGTTGCTCAGGATAGACTGGAAGATATAGCCGGAGAGCGTGGTATGAGATTGAAAACTTATTTGTTTGGACAGGAATTACAGCCTGAGACTTTTGCAACTTGTAAGGCTGATTTGATGTTGTCCGGGCATAGTCAGGATTTCACTTATCGTCAGGGAGGTGTGATGCGTTATCGTTTTGTGAATGGAAGTACTATATCAGATGATGGGCATCCGGGTAAGAACTTTGACTTCTGTATTTCTAATCCTCCGTTTGGTACACCGTGGAAAAAAGATTTTGAGGTATGGGGTTCTCCTAAAAAGAAAGAGGATGTTCCTGATACACGTTTCTCTGGTGTTATGGATGGCAAACAGATGACATTTGTTCCTAATATCGGTGACCCTCAGATGCTTTTCCTTGCCAATAATGTAAGTCGTATGAAAGAGGATACAGAACTTGGTACTCGTATTGTGGAGATACATAATGGATCTTCTTTATTTACAGGTAATGCTGGTGGTGGTGAAAGCAATTTGCGCAGATATATTATCGAAAATGATATGTTGGAAGCTATCGTAGCAATGCCGGAGAATATGTTTTATAATACGGGAATTGGAACTTTCGTCTGGATTGTAACCAATCGGAAGGAAGAACGCCGTCGTGGAAAAGTTCAGTTGATTGATGCTACTTCTATAAAGACTCCACTCCGTAAAAATCTGGGTAATAAGAATTGTGAAGCTTCTGATAATGACCGTGCAGCTATTGTAAAGTTGCTGACAGATTTTGTTGAAAATGACAAGTCCAAGATTTTTGATAATCGTGAATTTGGCTTTTGGCAGATCACCGTTGAGCGTCCTTTGCGCCAAAGTATATCATTAAGTATAGATGCTTTGCAAAAGACAGTGAATAGTTTTGTTCGCAAAGATGTATCATTATCAGACGAATGTATTGTGCAGTTAATGCAGCTTGATATAGACATTCCTCTACAGGAGGCTATTCCTGAAGATTCTGAAAATGAATCTATATTTGATTCTAAGTTTGCTAGATTCAGGAAAATGAAACTGGCAAAGACCACAGGACAGATAATGGCGGATATGGTTCTCAGCTGTGCGCTTACTGTTTTATGTGATATGCTTGGAGAAAAAACAGAATGGCTGGATGTCCAGGAGTTTGAAGAAAGGTTCAATTCTGATACAAGGATAAAGCAGCTTAAATTTACTTGGAGTAAGATTGAAGATGTTTTTCTGTATATCAGTAAAAAGGTAAATCCTGATGCCGAACCAGTTGTGAAGGATGGTAAGTTGGTTCCGGATCCGGCTTTGCGTGACACAGAACAGGTTCCACTTCTTTATCAAGGAGGGATAGAAGAGTTCATGCGTAATGAGGTGTTGCCTTATGCTCCGGATGCTTTCGTTAATGATGATACTACGATTATCGGATATGAACTTTCTTTCACAAAGTATTTTTATAAGCCTATAGAGCTGAGAGCTTTAAAAGATATACGTGAAGAAATCCGTGAAATAGAGAGTCGCACTGATGGTTTGTTGAACGAAATCTTGGGAGAGTGATATGAGAAGGTATGATAGTTATAAGGATAGTGGTGTTGCTTGGATAGGTGAGATTCCTGAGCATTGGGAGATTAGAAGTTTACGTAACTTTCTAAGTTATGTTTCTATAAAAGGTCATGGTGATAAGCAGCTGCTTTCAGTAACACGTGAAAATGGTGTTATTGTACGTAATGTGGAATCAAAAGAGGAAAATCATAATTTTGTGCCTGATGATTTAAGTGGATATAAATTGGTCGAAGAAGGACAGTTTGTTATAAATAAGATGAAATCATGGCAAGGATCTTATGGGGTTTCTTCTTACACTGGTATAGTTAGTCCTGCTTATTATGTTTGTAATTTAAGAATTGAAAATAAACGATTCTTCAATATTGCTATCAGAAGTAAATCTTATGTTCCTTTTTTTACTCAGTATTCCAAAGGTATTAGAGTCGATCAATGGGATTTGTCTCCAATAGCTTTAAAAAATATACCTTTTATAGTACCTCCATTGGACGAGCAACAAAACATTGTTGAATTTTTAGATGAAAAAACAACTAAGATTGATACCTATATTCAAGAAAAAGAGAAAGAAATACGCTCTTTAGAAGAGTTGAAACAGGCAGAAATTGCTTTTGCTGTGACTCATGGTATAAACCCTGATGTCCCAATGAAAAATAGTGGTGTTGCTTGGATAGGTGAGATTCCTGAGCATTGGGATATATTCAGATTAGCATTAGCTTTTATAGAAAATCGTAAGTTAAACTTAGATTTAGCAATAACGGAAGCTTATCAGTTTAATTATGGTCAGTTAGTGCCTAAAAAGAGAGAATATAAGGAAGACGAAGATGCAGATATTTATGCAAAGTATACAGTGTTACAACCAGATGATATCGTAATTAATGGTTTAAATCTTAATTATGATTTTGTTTCACAGAGAGTTGCTATAGCTTCTCATGAAGGTATTATTACATCAGCTTATGTGTGTTTGCGTCCAAGAGTTAATGTATGCTCTCAATATTTCTGTTATTTGTTTAAAGCTATGGATTCGATGAAGCTGTTTCATGGTATGGGAACAGGGATAAGACTTACATTATCTTATTCGGAACTTAAAAAAAGATTAATTACTTTTCCTCCATTGGACGAGCAACAGCAGATAGTTGAATATATCCAACAAAAAACAGCCCAAATAGATAAGTATATAGCTGATGCAAAAGGACAGATTGATAGTCTTAAAGAGTATCGCCAGAGACTTATTTGTGATGCTGTGACAGGGAGAATCAATGTACAACCTAAACTTTAAAATGATTATTATGACTACAGATACTTCTGAAAAAGGATTGGAAAATATTATAGAAGATTTTCTTCTTGATAAGAAAGGTGAGAGAGATGAATCTTTAAGATGGATTCGTAGAGAAAGTAAAGACTTCAATAAAGAATTTTGCTTGGACGAAGGTATGCTGCGTACTTTTCTTGAAAGTACACAGCAAGAAAAGGTAAATCGTGTACGCATTTTTGAAACCCCGCTTAATATGCGCAAGTTTTATGAGCGTGTACGTAGTCAGATTTCACAACGTGGTGTGGTCGATGTCTTGCGCCGTGGTGTAGAACATAACGCTACAATATTTGACTTTTATTATCCTCTGCCGGCTAAAGCAAACTTGGCTGCGCAGGAGGCATATCGGCAAAATCGCTGGTCTGTAGTGCGTCAGTTGCATTATTCACAGACCCAGACACGTGATTCCATAGATATAGTCCTTATGCTTAATGGATTGCCTATAATTACAATGGAGTTGAAAAATGAGCTTTCCTGCCAGAATTGTGATGATGCCGTAAAACAATATAGAAGAGACCGAAATCCCAAAGAGCTTCTGTTTATGCCTAAACGTTGTGCGGTACATTTTGCTGTTGATGATGCAGAAGTACAGATGTGTACAAAGCTTAGTGGAGAAAGTTCTTGGTTCTTACCTTTTAATAAAGGGGTTGATGATGGTGCTGGTAATCCGGTTAATGATAACGGATTAAAGACTGCTTATCTTTGGGAAGAAATCTTACAAAAGCCAAGTTTGAGCGAGATCCTTGAAAATTTTGCTCAGGTTATCAAGAAAAAAGATGAAGACACGGGCAAAACTATAGAAAGCATAATCTGGCCGCGTTATCATCAGCTGGAGGTTGTACGTGCTCTGATAGCTGATACAAGACAAAAAGAAAGTGGTCAGAGATACTTGATACAACATTCTGCCGGTAGTGGAAAATCTAACTCTATTACATGGTTGGCTTTTCAGTTGGTAAACCTGAAGAAAGAGGATGAGATTACACCACGGTTTGAGAGTGTAATTGTCATTACGGATAAAGTAAACTTGGACAAGCAGATACGTGATAACATACGTGCTTTCTGCAATAATAAAAGTATTGTAGAATGGGCAGATGATAGTGATGCCTTGAAGAAAGCATTGGCTGCTGGCAAGAAGATTATTGTGTCTACTATATGTAAGTTTCCTTTTATTTTGCAGACACTTGGTAAAGAACTGGCATCAAGAAAGTTTTGTGTAATTATAGATGAAGCTCATAGCAGTCAGAGTGGATCTATGCAGAGTGCTTTGAACCGAGTATTGTCTGGATACGGACATAAAGATGTGCAGGTAGAAGACACAGAAGATGGCTTGAATGAACTGCTATCTTATGTTGTATCAGGTCGTATGATGGCTAAAAATACAAATTTTTATGCCTTTACAGCAACCCCGAAGCCTAAAACTCTTCAAATGTTCGGTATTCCTTATAAAAAGGAGAATGGAGAAATTGGTCATAAACCATTCCATTTGTACTCCATGCGCCAAGCAATAGAAGAAGGTTTTATACGTGATGTCCTTGAAAACTACATAACGTATGATAGTTTCTATAAGATTCTGAAAGCTACAGAACAAAATCCGGAATTCGACAAAGACCAGGCAAGCAAGAAGTTGCGTGTATGGGTGGAAAGTCAGCCTGAAACAGTAGAGAAGAAAGCACGTATTATGGTAGAGCACTTTCACGAAAATGTGTGCCATAAGATGGGAGGTGAAGCCAGAGCAATGGTGGTATGTAATGGTATATCACGTGCCATTGACTATTATTTCGCAATTAAGGCTCAACTTGAATCACGTAAAAGTCCTTATAAAGCTATTATTGCTTTTAGTGGTACTAAAGAATATAATGGTAAGCAGTTGGATGAAGCAGAACTAAATGGTTTTCCTTCATCAAAGATTGAGAAGGTTTTCCGAACAGGAGCTTATCGCTTTCTGATAGTGGCTGATAAATTCCAGACGGGATATGATGAACCGCTATTACATACAATGTATGTGGATAAACCTCTGAAGGACGTGAAGACGGTACAGACTCTTAGTCGTTTGAATCGTTGTCATCCCCTTAAAACAGAAACAAATGTGTTGGATTTTGTAAACAAGGCAGAGGATATTCAGGAGGATTTTCAGCGTTATTATAAGATGACCATTTTATCCCGTGAAACCGATGTAAATAAGGTCAGTGATAAGTTGGCTATTTGTGACGAGTCTATGATCTATACAGAAGAAGAGGTGGATGAATTTAACCGGAAATATTGGTCTGGCGCTGAAAGACAAGAGTTGGATCCTATTTTGGATGCTTGTGTTGAACGTTTTAAAAAAATGTCCGAAGAGGATGGAAACGAAGATAGACAGATTGAAGTTAAAAGTGCAATGAAGCACTTTGTACGTTTATATGAGTTTCTTTCAGCCTTAATGAACTTCAGCCGAATAGACTGGGAAAAGAAGAATACATTTTTTCATTTCCTGTTGAAGAAGCTACCTGTACTTAAACGTGAAGATTGGACTCAGGGATTACTGGAACTTGTAGACTTTGACAAGTATCGTGTAGTCAAGCGTGTAGATGAAAGCATAAAGTTAGAAAACAAAAACTCAGAAGTAGAACCGATACCTGTAGGTCAAACTACCGGAGGAACCACAGATCCTAACATGGCAACGCTGGAACAGATTGTAGATGATTTTAATCAGGTATTTGGTGATATAGATTGGGGTGATCCTGATACGGTAAGAAGTCAGATTCGTCAGGTGGTTTCCAAGTTGCAGGAAAGTGATGAAGTAAGAGATTCTGTATTGAATAATGATGAAGATATGCAGATGCAGGTCATTCATGATAATATTAGTACCGAACTGGGTATTATCACTGCAAACAGTAGTGAAATGCAACGCCGTTATCTTTCTCAGCCGAATATTCAGTCACAGTTGGACACACTGATACTTATGCGTCTTCAGGAGCTTATTAATCCGGCATTTAATGAACAGTTGCTTACAGAAAAGTTACTGGAAGAGTTCGCTGCTGATTTTAAGGAACTTTGTGGTGTAAAATATAGACAACTTGAAGAAGTGATTCAGTGGATGTTCAAGGTATTTGATACAGAAACAGTACGCTCTTTAGACGGTATAAAGGATATAAAACGCACTTTAAACCTGGCTTACAGAACAAGTGGACGAGATGAGGACTTACGGGACTGGCTAAAACTGTTGAGTATTAAGTTAGAGGCGTTTATGAAGAAAATTTATTTTATGGTTAACGGTAAAGAGCTGACCAAGGATGATGGTAGCTTTGTTCAGTTCTTGGATACAGCTAAAGCTGTAAGATTAAATCTTCTGTATTATACAGAAGATGAAATATTGTTCAATATGAAGTCTTATTATAATTTCCTTCATTCTCTCCGTAACGTTGACGCTCATAATGCACCTATCATAGAAGACAGCAATGTCCGTCCAGGTATTCACATGGTTACCGCTATATATCTGTATGTTACAATGATTAATATTACAGATATGGAAAGTGGTGAGAATAATAATTAAAAAGATAAGATATAACATTAAAATAGAAAAGTTATGCCATATACAGTAAATGCATGTTTTGATAAATTTATTCAGGATACAGTGAATCTTGTTCCTGAAAGAACGAATAGAGCCAGAAGTAGTAGAGATTGGCTCGTTTCACAAATTGTAAATCTTGCTAATCAAGGTAAGATACCACCTTTGTATGGGCTGAATCATGTTTACTATGGTTCGTTTGCTCGAAATACTAAGATTAGGCCTTTGGATGATATTGATATGATGATCATTTTTAATGCACAAGGTTGTACTACAACAGACGTATCTAAAGGAGAAGGGAGGGAATATCCTATTTTCCTCAATAATCCTAATGCTATATGTTTGCCTAATTATTGTGATGGAACATCACTCAATTCAAGAAAAATGATAGAAGGAATCAAAAAAGAGTTAGCTGCAATACCTACATATTCTAATGCTGACATTCATCGAAACCAAGAAGCGGTTACTTTAAAGCTGAGTTCTTATGAATGGAATTTTGATATTATTCCTGCGTTTCATACAGCAACTGACTTTTTTGTAATTCCTGACGGACAAGGTTCATGGAAAGGCACAGATCCTAGAATTGACCAAGATAGAACAACCTCAGCCAACAAAGATTGGGATAGTAAGCTATTGCCAATCATCCGTTTGATGAAGTATTGGAAAGAGATATACTGGGGGAATAAGGTAAGTTCATATTTATTTGAAAATCTCATAATAAATTGGGCAAATAATAATAAATACTTACACCCAACTACATATCCTCAAATAGTAAAGAGTGTTCTTGAGTATTTACAGAATAATATTATGTTTGATTATAATGATCCCAAAGGTTTTCAAGGCAATATTAATGATACGACTTTCCCGGATAGAAATAATTTACGGAATATTGTATCCAGTTGTCTTTCTAAAGTTAATGAAGCTATCTGGCTTGAACAGTATTATAGTAATGAGAGTGCAATAAACAAATGGATTGAAATATTTAAAGATAAATTTCCTGGTTATGGCAAATAATATAGTCGAGTTACAGAACAGGCCTGAGAATATAAAAATGCTCAAGGCTATGCGTCATTTATATTCTAAGGTAGGTAAATTAACAAAGTATTATTTTATTTTCTGTGTATTGTTTCCAATTGTAATATCATTTGCAAAACCTTTCATTAGTTCTGAAGATTATCAAGTTTTGTTTCATTTTATGATTGCATATAATTTGTTATCACTAATGGCAGGTTTATGGTTGGAGTGTAAAATAAAAAAAGAAAGAGTTCTTGCAGCAAAGATTCAACAGCAATTTGATTGTAATGTTTTTGAATTGCAATGGAATAGGTATACCTTTGGGGCTCAGCCTTCATTAGAAGATATTAATTCCAATGCAAAATCTTCTAATGATGAAGATTTTCTTAATTGGTATGATAGAGATGTTGATATAGTTGACAGAATGCTTGCTGTTATAATATGTCAGAGAATAAATCTGACGTATGATGTAGCTTTAAGAAAAAAGTTTTTATGTTCTCTTACGATCATAAGTATAATTATATTAATTATTATTCTTGGTATTGCTTTTTATGAAGATGAAGGACTTAGAACTACGATTGTATTTGTAGCTGTGCCTTTAATTCCTGTCATTAGGTGGTTTTTTTCTACAAGAAAGGCAAATAGTGATAATATAGAGAAATGCGAAAGGATAAAAAAGATAATTGATGATTACCTTGAAGAATACAGGAACAATGGGATTGTCTTTAGTGATATTGATTTATGTGAGATACAGAACTGTATTTATGAGCATCGCAAGACAGCTTTTAAAATTCCTGATTTTATTTATAATAAGATGCGTTCAAAACAGGAGGAAGCTACTCATATTACAGTTGGAGAACTTATTACAAGGTATATTAATTAGCAATATTACATTATAATGATTAATTGAGACAGAATTCAGTTATAAGTGCTTCTTATATAGCTGGATTCTGTTTATAGTAAATATAATGATTCATTAGATGTAGTATTATAATAAGAATTATGTGAATTGCATTGATAGTTATTTATGAACCATTTTAATTTTCAATTCCAAAAACGTTATGTTGGTTTATGGCATCTTCCTGATAATGCTAACTGTAAATTTTCCGGAACTTTATTTATCGAGTCTGAAACAATCTTTATAGATTTATTTTTTCAAGATCCATCTGTGACATTACCAGAATATTTAGAAAGTCTTCATGGCTCTACCTTTTCTGTCAATGAAGGTAGCAAGGAAGAATATTTAGAACATATTATACTTAAAGGACTCACATTTCTTTATATAAAGAATTTTGGGAACGGATTAAAACACTTAAAATATGAAGTTAAAGAGTTAATTATACATGATAATATTAGCGATTTTGATAATATAAGACAGGTTTCTTTAAGGCTTCCAATACTTGATAAGTGGACTAACTCAATTTTATGTGATGCATATAAAGATTTGAAAAATGATAAAGTCCCAGATTACATAAAATTTATATGTTTTGAAGCCCCTTGTCAATATATTCTATATTCATCGGAAGATATTACTATTAGTATATATTTTGGTTATAGTTGTTCATATGGCAGTAAAGATAAACATATTATTCAAAAGACATTCTTAAACTTTAATTTTAAAAAACGCCAGTCATTTTATAATGCTCAAAACATTATTACTGAATACATCTACCTTCTATTTTTATTAATTAATAGAGAGTTTACACCACATCATATTAGATTTTTCACTAATGATGGTAGTTATGTATATATGATAAATAGAAAAGCATCATTTAAGTTTATCAATGAATATCCTGATTTATGCTCATACACAGAATTGAAAGATTTTACTCAATCAGATATTCATTCTATTTTTGATAAATGGACTTCTTTTTATAAAGAACAGAGTGATGCAATTAACACCTATTATGAGACATCTAGCAACCAATATTTACCTCCATCGTCTCAAATAAGGAATTATATATCATTTATTGACTCTGTAACTAAATCTATGAAAGGTAAAAATGCAATTATCCATAAAGAATCACGACGATATAAATGGGCACAAATGATTTTTGAGAAGACTGTTTCCTGTTTGAGTAAGTCAGAACAGAATGAACTTGAACAAGCTCTTTTATATTCTAAAGGAACTCAGTTAAAACCCAGATTTGAAAAACTGATAGAGGAAGTTAAGGACTTGTTACCTAATAGTGTTAATAATGACTTCATTGAAAAAATTATTAATACAAGAAATGTAATAACTCACCCCAATACGAATGAAGATTACATTCTCAATAATAATGAATATGAGGATGCTATATATAAATTAACACAAATAATTCGTTCATTTCTTCTTCGGAGAATCGGAGTAAACAATCCTGAAATAAAAAAAATTATATCCTTTTGATATAAAGTAGGTCCATGTATTTTTATGGTAGGCGTTGTAAGAATAGCATCCTATATTTGTTTGTGCTATCAGCAACGGTATGGTAAGGAAATTGATGAGATGAAGTTGCAGAAGTTGCTTTATTTTACTAGGCGTGAATCTGTTATCTTGGAAGCTATTTGTTTAAAGATTGTTTTGAAGTATGGAAATATAGCCCTATCATGGTTTCTATACGTCAGAAATATCGAAGTAATGCATTGCATGAAGAGTTGTCGCCTGAAATAATAGCAAGTTGTAAGTCTGTGTTTGATGCGGTGGTATTTGAGACGTATGCACAAAAAGATTAGTATTACGCGTAGAGAATATGCTTAGCACTCATGCAAATTTGCCTATATGGAAATAGTGAATGGAGGTGTGCTGCTGGATGGTTGGACTGTAGAGACTTTGCTGTCTTCGCATCGTAGTTTCCCTTACAATCCAGATATAGCTAATGCGTTCTTCCGTTCTGGAGAGATTGAAGCATGGGGCGTGGTATTGAGCGTATCATAACAGCTTGCAAAAATGATGGCTTTTCTACTCCTGAGTTTCGTTATGATGCTTCGGGCATCTGGATGATATTCAAATTTGAGTATCCGGAAAGAGCAACTACCCAAAAGACTACCCAAAAGACTACCCAAAAGATTGGGCTAAACTTGACGGAACAACAGAGGGCTATATTATCTTTCCTAAAAGAATATCCAGGGGCAACTCGAAAGGAAATCAGTGAAAATCTTCTTAACATCACTGAGGATGGTGTAAAGTATAATCTTTCACGCCTTCAGGAATTTGGATTATTGAAACGTGTGGGAGGTCGAAAACAAGGTTATTGGCAAATTTTAGAATAGGATAATCAAAGAAATACAAAAGGTTATCCGACGAAACCACCAAGTTGTGGCACTATGTTTCTGTAGCTCTTTATCAAGAATTTATGGATGAATTGAAACAGAAAAGAAACGAATCAGGAGATTAAGAATCCATCTTATCCAATTTTACCGTAACTTTGCCGCGCATTTTGAAGAAGGTAAAAGATGGATAACAGTGTGACTAAAAAACGTGCCCAAAGCAATGAGATAGATATGCTGAACGGGCCGTTGTTCAAGAAAATTTTGCTGTTTGCCCTTCCGCTGGCAGCCAGCAGTTTGTTACAGGAACTTTTTAATTCGGTGGATGTGGCAGTAGTGGGCCACTTCGTAGGAAGCAGGGCACTGGCAGCCGTGGGAAGTAATGCGCCGGTCATCGGTTTATTGATAAACCTGTTTATGGGCGTTTCCATGGGAGCTTGTGCCATTATCTCCAATCACATCGGGCAGCAGGACGACAGGAGCATACGCAATGCCATCAGTACGGTGCAGTTGGTGGCGCTTCTTAGCGGATTCTTTTTGCTGGTGTTGGGGCAGGTGGCTGCCCGGCCGATTCTGACATGGATGGGTACTCCGCCGGATGTATTGGATGAGGCGGTGACTTACCTGCGTATTTATTTCCTGGGAATGCCTTTTATCATGGCATTTAATTTCGGTGCTGCTATTTTGCGAAGTATGGGCGATACGCGGCGTCCGCTGTATATTCTGGTCATGGCCGGTGTGGTCAATACCTTGCTGAACCTGCTGTTCGTGATAGGCTTCGGCATGGGAGTGGCAGGAGTGGCTGTAGCTACAGGCATAGCCAATGCGGTCAGTGCCACTTTAATCATTCGTTTGCTGCGTAAGGAGAAAGAACCTTTCCGGTTGCATTTCGATAAGATGAAGATTCACGGGGTGGAGTTGAGCCGTATGCTGCGCATCGGAGTGCCGGCTGGAGTGCAGGGCATGATTTTCTCCATTTCGAATGTGGTGGTGCAGTCGTCTATCAACAGCTACGGAGCTGATGCGATTGCCGGTTCGTCGGCTGCGCTCAACTTTGAGTATTATTGTTATTTCATTATTCAGGGATTCAACGGGGCAGCCATCAGCTTCATTGCCCAGAACTATGGGGCCGGAAGAATGGACCGGGTGCATCGGGTGTTCTGGATTTGCATGGGCTCAAGTCTGGCTTTCTGTGCAGCCTTCAACTGGCTTTTTGCCTGGCAGGATGATTTCTTCCTGGGTTTCTTTTCGGATGTGCCGATGGTGCATCATTTCGGGGCTATCCGCATGCACATTGTGCTGGCCTGTCAGTTTATTGCCAGCAGTTATGAGATTGCCGGTTCCTCGTTGCGCGGAATGGGAAAGTCGCTGACACCGGCCGTGCTCACGGTGTTTGGAACCTGCCTGTTGCGTATTGTCTGGGTGTATGGGGTATCGCCGGTGTGGAGAGGATACGATGTGCTGATGATGGTGTACCCGGTGTCGTGGGTGGTTACCGGATTGCTGGTGCTTACGGCCTACTGGTTGTTTATCCGGAAAAAGAGATTGGCTTTGAACTAAAAAGAAAGAGGCTGTCTCAAATTTGAAGTGACCCCCAAAAGTTGGACAGGTTAAACATTATC
>ULXJ01073323.1_pt1 | contig 25151 bp, 31 predicted proteins | sample 1960981 | NCBI WGS metagenome assembly ULXJ01 (sample SAMEA4835830, study PRJEB28245) | human gut metagenome | biome: gut microbiome; material: fecal sample | place: Denmark | collected 2008 | reverse complement strand
CCATGGCCACACCGCCTTCCTAAAAGCGGCGGAACACTGGAAGAACGCCTACGGCAAGTACCCCGAACAAGACCCCTGAAAGAGAAATAAGGACCGCTGAAATCCGTGAATTTTCAGCGGTCTTTTTCTTTGATATAGCGACGCAAATGCGGCGTGCGAATTGCTCCGTGAAACGGCCTGTATGCGTCCCTTTCCTCGGCGATTTCGACTTCCAGATGTCTGAGGTGATTTGCAATCCTCAGGATGAATTATTCCCTCAGCCGGTAGCACCCCCGGCCCGTCTTGATGATTAAACCCTCATTGCAGAGCTTTTTCAAGACCCGCTGGAGCTGGCGGCGACTGCAATGGAGCGGCTGAAGGGCCTGATTCAACGAGGAGATGGTATGGTCCTCCTGGACCTTCCGCAGGAAAAAAAGCACTTTCTCCTCCAGCGTCTGCGCGGAGGCGGTCATCACAGCGGAAAGGGACAGTTTTCCCGCCAACTGGCCCAGCACGAACCGCAGAAACACCGGGTCATCCTCCAGGATGCTCTGGTTTTCCTGAAACGGCAGTGCAAGGCAGAGCACCGTCTCCGCGGCTTCAATATAGAACGACTGATTGCCCGCTCCGCTGAATTCCATGTCCCCCAGTAATGTATCGCTAGCCGCCTTTGAAATATAGCGGATGGAGCCGTCCTCGGTGAGACTGTAGATGGACACGCTGCCCTTTACGATGATATAAAAGCAGTTGAGGGGCTGGAGCGGGTCATTGAGGATCTCGCCCTTTTCAAATTCCACCAGTTTCAGCACCGGCGGTCTTTGCCGGAAATGGGCCTGCTGCTTCCCAAAGAAGTGTTCCAATCTGCGTTTGTCCCCGATTTCTCTCATCCGCCATCCCTCTTTTCTTTCTCTATTGTGCCATATGACACAAACAGATACAAGAAGAATCCCTATAATGGAGCCTTGTGGAGGTAACGAATATGGATTCTTTTTTTGATACAAAGCACTTATACCGCTGTTATTTCAAGATGGCGTTCCCGGTGGTGCTGGGTTTGGTGGTCACGCTGGTCTACAACCTGGCGGACACCTTTTTCATCGCCCAGACCAATGACACCAACCTGATCGCCGGCGTGTCTCTCTGCGCGCCAGTATTTACCGCCCTGATGGCCTTCGGCAACATCTACGGCCAGGGCGGCAGTTCCCTGATCTCCCGGCTGCTGGGCCAGCAGGACGGGGAGGGGGTGAAGCGGGTCAGCTCGTTCTGCTTTTACATCGCTTTGGTCACCGGTATCGTTCTGGCTGTGCTCATGACGGTGTTCAACCGACCGCTTCTGACCTTGCTGGGCGCGGATGCCGACACGCTGCCCCATGCCTTTCAGTACTACATCGTGCTGGTGGTCTGCGCGCCCATTATGGTGCTCAGCTTCATCCACTCCAGTCTCGTCCGCTGTGAAGGGATGTCCACCGAGTCTATGATCGGGACCATACTGGGGGCGGTCATCAACATCATCCTGGACCCCATTCTCATCTCCGTGGTGGGCATGGGCGCCATGGGCGCGGCTGTGGCAACGGTAATCGGCTATTTTTGCAGCGTCCTCTATTTTCTCTGGCTACTCCACAAAAAGAGCCACTGCCTGTCTGTCAAGGCATCTCTCTGCCGCGTCAGCAGTGGGGAGCTGCGCCAGATTCTGGGCGTAGGCGTGACGGCGGCGCTGAGCAATCTCATGCAGAGCCTGTGCGTCATCGTCGTCAATCAGTTCCTTCTGCCCTATGGCAATGACAAGATCGCCGCCATGGGCATCGTGTTGAAAATCAACATGATTGCCCAGTTGGTTCTCACCGGGCTTGCCTTTGGCGGTGTGCCGCTGTTCGGGTATCTGTACGGGGCCCAGCGGCGAGAGGAGATGAAGAAGCTGGTGCGGTTCTGCCTTGGCTTCCTGTCCGCTCTCTCTTTGGCGCTGACGGTTGCCCTATGCCTCTTCGCGTCTCCGCTCATGGGCGCCTTTGTGAAGGACTCCGCCATGATCGCCTCGGGGGCCGAGATGCTCCGCTGGCAGGCAGCCTCCACGGTGTTTGCCGGCATCGTGCTGTTGCTGACGGTGCTGTTTCAGGCTACCGGTAAGGTTGGCCCGTCCTTCGTGCTGTCCATCAGCCGTCAGGGCGTGGTCTTTGTGGCGGCGCTGCTGGTCTGTGTGAAGCTCTTTGCTTACAACGGCGTACTGATGGGCCAGGCAGTGGCAGATGTGGTCAGCGCTCTAATCGCCCTTGTTTTACTGGCGTGCGCCAATCCGATGGGGCAGGAACGGTCGGAAGGCTCATAAAAGGAAAGAAGTCCGCTTTTCGAGTATGTTCTCAAAAAGCGGACTTCGTATGTCTGGAGTCTATGTATCAAAAATCAGCCCTCACTCACCGCTGGCCCCGGAAAACTGGACCTCCAGATGTCCTTTGGGCTGGCCCATGTACGATCTGGACGCTTTCAGGCGCTGCTCCATTTCCACAATTTCCGCCTGGAGCTGCTGACCGCTCTTGGTTCGGTTCATTTCCAGGAAAAGATGGTACCGCTCCTGCAGGGTGTCTGCTTTGGGTGGAAATGTAATCACCTTGTCCCCAATCTGATTGCCCTCCAGCTCGTTCCGGCAGATCTCATCATCCATGACCGCCATATAGAGGGCGTATCGGGTGAACTCCTTGAGGGGCATCCGGATCATCCAGCGCCAGCAGGCGACGGAGCCGACTACGACTGCCAGGCAGCCCAGAGCGGCAATTTTATGATCTGTTTTCATCTCCCTTTATCCTCCGATGTTCTGAATCTCCCGGCCAGACTTCTCCTCTATGAACCGGCGAAATTCCGGAATACTACCGCCTTCCAGATTGGATTTCTCCATGGCCAGGGCGTGGTCCTTCCCCATCACAAAAACGAGGTAATCCTGCGTCTCCGCCAGCGCGAGGATCTTGTCATAGTGCCACTTGGATTCCGCCGCCGCAGTCTTCACCAGATAGTGGTCCGGATAGAATGTGGTATCGGCGGCATCGGTACCTGGCAGGGCTTTGCACTTGGCGAAATAGCCGTTGAGGGCGTCCTCTTTCCAGTTGATCAGCAACAGAACTGCAATGATTACACAGCTTGCCACCGTCTGCCAGACATTTTCCCAGGACAGCCAGAGGGATACCAGGAGAAGCCCGATGATGATCCAGGCATAGAGGCGGACTCTGCGGCTTGTTTTAGCCCGGATTGTCTTCCGGACCGCCCGGGCCATGGCGGTCAGTGCCTTTTGATCGTATGTGGTGTGGCAGGTGAATTCCATCGGTACCTCCCGGGCCATCACGGCCTTCCGTGTTATGTGTGGGCATCATGATATCAGAGCAGCAGGCTTTTAATATGAATATTTTCTTAATTTTATTGAAGATTAGACCGTTGCTGCTCTTTGCATATCAAGGCTTTGCGCATTTTTTGGGGATGGAAGGCCGGGAAATGGGAATTGCCTTTCCTGCCCGAAGCCCGTATAATGGCCACAAGATGACAGCAGGGCGAGCTTACCGCTGCCTGCCGATCCACACGAAAAAGGAGAACCCTATGAATTTGATCATCGAACACCTCTCCAAGCGATTTGAGCAGAAAGAGGTATTGCGGGACATCGACTTTACCTTTTCCGATGGCAAGATCTATGGCCTGCTGGGCCGCAACGGCGCCGGCAAGACCACTCTCTTCAACTGCCTGAACCGGGATCTCAAGGCGGACGGCGGCAGCTTCTCTCTGGAAGAGGGAGGCGTGCGCCGGGAGGTAGCGCCGGAGGACATGGGCTATGTGGTCTCCACCCCCACAGTGCCCGAATTTCTCACTGGACGGGAGTTTTTGAAATTCTTTGTGGACATCAACCGGGGCTCCATCCAGAACCTTAAGTCCCTGGACGAATACTTTGACAGGATGAGCATCGCCCCGGAGGACCGGGACAAGCTTTTGAAGGACTACTCCCATGGCATGAAGAACAAGATGCAGATGCTCATCAACATCATTGCCCAGCCTAAGGTTTTGCTGTTGGACGAGCCGCTGACTTCCCTGGATGTGGTGGTTGCCGAGGAGATGAAGGGGCTCCTCCGCTCTTTGAAGGAGGGCCGGATCACCATTTTCTCCACCCACATCCTGGATCTGGCCCTGGACCTGTGCGACGAGATCGTGCTGCTCAGCCACGGGGAATTGGAGGCGGTGGAGAAGTCCAACCTGGACAGCCAGGAGTTCAAAGAGAAAATCATTGCGGCGCTGAAAGAGGAGACCTATGCTTAACACACTGCGGATATCCTTTTCCCTGAAAAACACTTACCGAGTCAACAGCATCCTCTACTCCATCAGACAGATCCCGCTGCTGAAGCATTTGCTGCCCGCCGCCATTTATCAGATCAGAGGGTTCAAGACCTTTGCCAATGTGCTGTCGGTACTCTGGGAACTAATTACCATCTTTCTTTTCAAGTTTCTTTACTTTTTCCTCATGGTCCTCGCACCGGGGGAACTTCATTCCATGGTGTCTGCCCGGGAGTCCTTTTTGCATATTCTGCTGTTTTTGACCCTAGTGGGCTCGTACATGCACACCAACCTCTTTGACCCCTCCCGGGACAAGTACTATGCCATGATCCTTCTGCGGATGAACGCCCGGTCCTACACCCTGGTGCACTTCGGCTATGATCTGGCGAAGACCGTGGTGGGCTTCCTGCCCTGTATGCTCCTGTTTGGTTTGATGCAGGGAGTGCCCCTGTGGCTGTGCCTGCTGATTCCCTTCTGCGTGGCGGGGGCCAAGCTGGCGGTATCCGCTTACTCGCTGCGGGACTATGAGAAGTACGGGCATGTCCGCAATGACACGAAGCTTCAGAAAAGTGCCTGGATCCTGACCTTTGTACTGCTGGCCCTGGCCTATTTCCCGCCCACCATGGGGATCGTTCTGCCCCTGAAGCTTTCCGCAGCTTTGTTTTTGCTCTGTCTCCCGGCAGGGATTTGGGGGCTTTGGAAGATGGCGCGATTCCCCTATTACCGGGAGATCAACAAGGAACTGCTGTCCCAGGTAACCAACCAGATGGACACCGTGAAAAAGGCGGCTAAAACGGCCAGTGAAAAGACCATCTCCACAGACGGTTCCATCACCAGCCGGAAGCAGGGGTTTGAGTATCTCAATGAGCTCTTCATCAAGCGGCACCGGAAGATCCTGTGGCGCTCCACCCTCCGCATTGCCGCCGTCTGCGCCTTTCTCTGCTGCGGCGTCCTGGTGCTTATGGCCGTACAGCCCGGTACCAAAGCGGATATCAACGAGATGGTGATGACCTGGCTTCCTTATTTCGCCTTCATCATGTACCTCATCAACCGTGGAACCGGCTTTACCAAGGCGCTGTTCATGAACTGTGACCACAGCTTGCTGACCTACTCATTTTTCAAGCGGCCCGACTTTGTACTGCGGCTCTTCCAGATTCGTCTGCGGGAGATCATGAAAATCAACGCAGTCCCGGCCCTGGTCATCGGCGTGGGTTTGTGCTTGACCCTCTACGCTTCCGGCGGAACCAAGAATCCACTGAACTATGTGGTGCTCCTGGTGTCCATTCTGGCCATGAGCCTGTTTTTCTCCATCCACTATCTGACCGTCTACTATCTGCTGCAGCCCTATACGGCGGGGACGGAGATGAAAAGCGGCACCTACCGCATTGTGATGATCCTCACCTATGTGGCCTGCTACGCCATGATGAACCTCCGCCTGCCGACATTGGCCTTCGGGGCGGCGTGTATTGCCTTCTGTGTGGTGTACTCCATTGTGGCCTGCGTCCTGGTCTATAAATTCGCCCCCCAGACCTTCCGGCTGCGTACCTGATGGCGTCTGTACATCCACATTATACTGCGACAACCACCAAACGTAATTTCAAATTCAAATTCCCATTTTTCTTTGCAGGTACACCATATCAATCAGTTGAACTCCACACTCGTAGATGGGGTGGTCATAGTGGTCGGTGAAGAAGTTCTTGACCAGATGGTGCCTGCGAAAGCCGCAGGCTTCATAAAACGGGATGGTGGATGGACTGTCTCCGGTGCCCACCTGCAGCACCGTATATAGCCCTGCGCAGGTTTCAATTAAGAAATCTACCAGGGCTTTTCCATAACCTTTCCCTTGAAAGCCCGGCTCTACGGCGATATTTTTCAATTCCAGGACGCCGTCACCCTCATCGGTCACCACGCACGCGGCTTTGACTCCATCGTCCTCCAGCACATACATGGTCCCTCGCTCCAGATAGCGGTCGATCATGTCCTCCTGCTCGTCCGCCAGCAACAGCAAATCCAGGTACTGCTTTTTATCGGTTTCCACTTTTCTGATTTCCATGGGCACCCCTTACTTTTTTAGAAGCCGCTTCAGGGCGGCGGCGTCCAGCAGATTCACCGTCACAAACTTCCCACGATCAAATACCGCCCAGTTGTTGAAGACGCAGGGCAGAGCTTTGGCCGTTTCCAGGGTATCCACCGGAATGAGGGTATAGGGCGCCTCCAATTCCTGGCAGGTCTTGCGCACCAGATCCACGCTCTGGTAGATGTAGGGACATTGAGAGCTGTAATAGACGGTCAGCTCCTGATGTTCGATCTCCTGGCGCTTGGCGCTCTCCACGAACCGGGGCTTCGTTCCGTCAAAGGAGAGGGCCAGCAGCCGGTAGCCGTCCGGGGTGGTATCCACGGTTTCAAACCCATACTTCTCTGCGAAGGCCTGGTCCGAGAGCCAGGCCTTTTGCTTATCCGCACCCAGCATACACACGCCGGATTTCCCCTTGGCCCTGGCATCAGCCAGGCAGTACTCCATCAATTGCCTGCCGTAGCCCTCGCCCTTGAACTCCCCGCTGACCCACAGGCAGTAGGTATAGAGGTAGTTATCCCCTTCCACCGGCACCCAGGCGGTTTCCAGCGGGGCGTACTCGATGAACACCACACCCTTGGCGTCCAGCTTGCGGAACACATGGCCTTCTTTCAGCCGCTCCCGGAGCCAGGCCCGCTTGGCCTCCACGCCGGGGTGGGGCTTCTTGCTGCGGATGATGCAGCACAGGTGCTCCTGGGCCAGATTTTCTTCTGTCAGATTGAGAAAAGAATGCTCCATACCTGTACCTCCCGGCAGATCTGTTTCCATAATACCATGCCCTCTCCAGTGAAACAATCTCCGCTTTTCGGAACAAAAGATTGCTGTTCCGGGGAAAACATGACAGACTGTTGTCGTGTTCCTGTGCTATAATGGGCAAAACGGGAAAGGCGGTGCATCCTATGAAGATGGAGCGGCTCATCGGCATTCTGTCCATTTTGCTCCAGAAAGAGAAGGTCACCGCCCCGGAGCTGGCGGAACAGTTTGAGGTGTCCCGCCGTACCATCCAGCGGGACATCGAGTCCCTGTGCCGGGCGGGCATTCCCATCTCCACCGCTCAGGGTGCGGGGGGCGGCATCTCCATCATGGAGGGCTACCGGGTGGACCGGACGGTGCTCACCGCCCCGGAGATGCAGGCCATTCTGGCAGGCCTCAGAAGCCTGGACAGCGTCAGCGGCACCCGGCGCTACGCCCAACTGATGGAGAAGCTGTCCGCCGGGACGGGCGGACTGGTACCCGGCGGAGCCCACATGTTCATCGACCTCTCCTCCTGGTACAAGACCAGCCTGCCGCCGAAGATCGAGCGCATCCAGGGTGCCATCGAGCAGCACCGTACCATCCGTTTTACTTACTACTCTCCCAAGGAGGAGTCTGTGCGCACCGTGGAGCCCTACTTCCTGGTATTCCACTGGTCCACCTGGTACGTGTGGGGCTGGTGCCAGAGCCGTCAGGATTTCCGCCTGTTCAAATTGAACCGTATGACGGAGCTCGCCTCTGGGGAACCCTTTGAGCCCCGGTCTGCACCCCTGCCTGATTTGGAGCCGGAGCGCATCTTTCCAGCCAGGTATCAGGTGACCGTTCTTTTTGAAGCGTCCTGCCGCTGGCGGCTGGTGGAGGAGTATGGGGTGGACCGCTTCACCGTGGAGCCGGACGGCAAACTGCGCTTTACCGGCGGCTTTCCCGACGCCGACAGCGTGCTGGGCTGGGTGCTCACCTTCGGGGATAAAGCGGAACTGCTGGAGCCGGAAGAATTGCGGAAGCTGTTGGGGGATTTGACCGAAACTTTGGCCAAACGTTACAGAAGGAGGGATTAGTATGGCGTCTCATCCGGACTTCGTGGACTATGTGGCCGAGCAACTGCGCCAGGCGGGCACCATCCGCAGCCGGAAGATGTTCGGCGAATACGGCCTTTACTGCGACGATGTGTTCTTCGCCGTCATCTGTGACGACCAGCTCTTTGTGAAGGTTACTCCGGCGGGCGAAGCGGTGTTTCCAGACCTGCCCAAGGCCCCGCCCTATGAGGGGGCCAGGGACTATATCTGGGTGGAGGATGTGGACGACCGGGACACCATGACCGCCCTCACCCGCATCACCTGCCTGGCGCTTCAGGAACAGCAGCCGAAAAAACGGAGGAAATGACCCCATGACTTTTGACTACAAGAAAGCGTACAGGGAATTCTATCTGCCGCCCAAGACGCCGGGCATCATCACGGTGCCCGCCATGAACTTCCTGGCAGTACGGGGCCAGGGCGACCCCAATGAGGAGGGCGGTACCTACAAGCAGGCCCTGGAGCTGCTCTACGCGGTGGCCTACACCATCAAAATGAGCAAGATGGGCAAACACAAGTTGGAGGGCTACTTCGACTATGTGGTGCCACCCCTGGAGGGGCTTTGGTGGCAGGAGGGCGTCCAGGGGGTCGACTACGCCCACAAAAACGATTTTCAGTGGATCTCTCTCATCCGCCTGCCAGAGTTTGTGACACGGGAGGTCTTTGACTGGGCCATCCGGGAGGCCACGGAAAAGAAGCAGCAGGACTTCTCCCCGGTGGAGTTCTTCCACTGGAAGGAGGGCCTGTGCGTTCAGTGCATGCACATCGGTCCCTATGACGACGAGCCCGCCACCGTGGCCGCTATGGAGGAGTACGCCAAGGGGCAGGGCTATGAGCTGGATTTTCGCCAGGGCCGGTTCCACCACGAGATCTATTTGAGCGATGTACGGCGGTGCAAGCCGGAAAACCTGAAAACCGTCATCCGGCAGCCCATCAAGTGGGCAGAATGAGGAAAGAGATGAACACGATCATTCGCAAAATACGCCCGGAAGAGCATGGCCTTTTGCGGGAATTTCTCTATCAGGCCATCTATCTCCCGGAGGGTGTGGAGCCGCCGCCCCGGTCCGTGGTGGTTCTGTCGGAACTGCAAGTCTATATTGCGGACTTCGGCACACAGCCTGGCGACCACTGCCTGGTAGCCGAGGCGGAGGAAAAAGTGGTAGGTGCGGCGTGGTGCCGCATCATGGAGGACTACGGTCACATTGACAACGGTACCCCCTCCCTGGCGATCTCGTTACTGCCCGAGTATCGTGGGATGGGGATTGGTACACGGCTGCTGGACGATCTTCTGCTTCTGCTCCGGGAGAATGGATATCGGCGGGCATCCCTCTCTGTTCAGAAGGAAAACCCGGCCCTGCGCCTTTACCAGCGGGCGGGATTCCAGATCGTAGCGGAAAAGGGTACGGAATATTTGATGCTGCGGGACATCACCCAAGCGGTACAACAGGAGAATATGGATATGGAACACACAATGGAGAAACAGCGGGAAAACAAAATCCAGCAGTGGTTTTCCATGTGGCTGGACAAGCAGGACACAGGCATTGTGGATCTCTTTGCGCCTGATGCCGTCTACATCGAGAGCTGGGGGCCGGAGTATCACGGCAGCGGGAAGATCAAGCTGTGGTTTGACGAGTGGAACAGCCGGGGCACGGTAGAGTGCTGGGACATCCGGCAGTATTTCCACAAGGGGGACCAAACCGTGGTGGAGTGGGCCTTCCGGTGTATCATGGCGGACGGCACCATCCAGAGCTTTGACGGCCTCTCCCTCATCTGCTGGAACGAGGCAGGGCAGATCTGCTTTTTGCAGGAATTCGGCTGCAACGAAAACCGCTACGACCCCTACGCCCGGGGGGCACCCCGGTATTCCGAAAGGAGCAGGCGCTGTGGTTCTAAGGGAGGTAAGGTTATGAAAGGCTTTACCAGGGAAGAAACCCGCTTCTCCCTCTGCGGACTGAACTGCTGCCTGTGCTCCATGCACTTGGGCGGCTACTGTCCCGGCTGCGGCGGCGGGGCGGGCAACCAGAGCTGTTCCATCGCCAAGTGCTCCCTGGAGCACGGCGGCGTCCAGTTCTGCTGGGCGTGCCCGGAGTACCCCTGTCCCCGCTACGAGGGCTTCGACGACGGGGATTCCTTTGTCCCCCATCGGAACCGGCAGCAGGACATCGCCCAGGCCCGGGAGATTGGGCTGGAAGCCTATCTGGCCCAGTTGGAGGAAAAGCAAGCAATTTTGGAGAAACTCCTGGCCCATTATAACGATGGACGCCGCAAGACTCTTTTCCATACGGCGGTCTATCTCCTGCCCCTGGAAGATTTACAGTCCGTGATGGTTTCGCTGGAGAGCCGGTCGGAGCTGGACGAGCAGCCAATCAAGGAGCGTGCCCTTGCCGCTGTGGAACTCCTCCAGGAGGCGGCGGACCGCCGGGGCATCAGCCTGAAGCTGAACAAGAAACCGAAGAAGGGGTGATCGCATGGCGACTTCCAAGGTGACAGTCCATTTTCCTTGCCCAGTGGAGCAGGTGTGGCATACAGTGACTGACCTTGCCCACACCGCCTGGCGCAGTGATTTGGCCCGGGTGGAAGTTCTGGATGAGACCCACTTTGTGGAGCACACCAAAAGCGGCTATGCCACGGATTTTACCGTCACGGCCTGTGAGCCGCCTCGCTTCTGGGCCTTTACCATGGAGAACGGCAATATGTCTGGCTCCTGGGAGGGCATCTTCGAGGCGACGGAGGGCGGCACCCGGCTGACCTGCACCGAAACCGTGGCAGGCAAACACTGGTGGATGCGCCCCTTCGTCCCTGGTTATCTGAAGCGGCAGCAGAAGCTGTATCTGGACGATTTGCGGAAGGAATTGCTGAAATAAGCCGTGTTAATCTGCATTGCTTGTGGCAACGGGCCATTCTCCCTACAATGTAAGCGAAAGGAGTGAGCCCACATGTTAAACGAAAACATCAAAGCGCTTCGAAAATCAAAGGGGCTTTCCCAACAGGAGCTTGCCGTCAAGTTGAATGTCGTGCGGCAGACCATCTCGAAATGGGAGCAGGGTTTGTCGGTCCCGGATTCCGACCTGCTGATCGCCCTGTCGGAAGCACTTGAGACCCCTGTCAGCACGCTGCTGGGAGAGACGGTGGCGGAGTCGGAGGCCGATGCGGTCAAAGTGCTCTCCGAAAAGCTGGAGATCATCAATTTGCAGTTTGCACGGAGAAAGACATTCAGAAGAAAGGTTCTTCATTGGTCGCTGATCTCACTATGCGTGGTGATCGTGGCAGTTTCCGCGGCCTTAGTGGTCGTCAATAGTCCTTACCTGGGTTGGGATTTTAGTGACCCGGAAATCGCCGTTGTAGGCACGGTTTTTCACGCGTTTGAATGGCTGTTTGTCAGGTTGGCCCCCATGGTCCTGATCGCGGCAATCATTGGCATTTATTTGACGCGGAAAAAAGCATAGAGCGTTTTCAAAGGGGCAGTCCCGAGGGCCGTACTGTGTAAACACCACCTTTTTGTCCGGTGGTGTTTACACAGTACGGCATCAACCTGGACGAGAGCATGGGCGGCAATGAATTTGAATATCTCATTGCCGACAACTATGATCCCGCCAGAGAGATCCCTGACGGCTTCACCACCCATACCATCCCGGCCCACACCTGGGCGGTGTTCCCCTGCACTGGTCGGATGCCTCAAGCTCTCCAGGGACTGAACCAGCAGATCTTTTCCCAGTGGCTGCCCACGAACTCTGATTACAAGATCGCTGCGGGCATCAATGTGGAACTGTACAGCGATGCCAGTAAGTTTGAGGACGGCACCCAGGATCAGGATTACTACTGCGAAATCTGGATCCCGGTGGAAAAGAAATAAAACGGGCAGATTTTCAAAGGCAATTTAAGACTATGATAGGAGCCGCAATTTTGATACAATGGGTATCAGAATTGCGGTTCTTTCGTAACGACGCGATTCATGAAATCAGCATGAACCCCAAACCGTGTCGTTCTCTTTTGGCCTTATATCCTCTATGATCATCTCAGCAGCTGCAAAGAATCAATCGATCATAAGAGGAGAATATCACCATGAACACGGATAAAATTTTTGCGGAAGCCATTGCCAACGAATATGCTCCCAAGGACACCTCCAAGGTCGTCGCGCTGAGAAAGCTGGATTGGAAAGCAAAGCGCTCGGCGACTCTCTTCGCCTATGGCTTCGGTATCGGGATGGCCCTAGTCCTCGGCCTGGGGATGTGCCTTTCCATGCAGGTGATCGGAGGGGGCGGCGTCCTGATGACGGGGGCCGGGATCCTTCTGGGAATTCTGGGCATCATCGGTATAGGCCTGAACTATCCCGTCTACAAAAAGCTCCTGCGGACCGGTAAGGAAAAGTATGCCTTTGAGATCATGCAACTGGCTCGGGAGATCAGCGAATCGGCAGAATAAACACGAGAGGAGGGCGGCAGATGAACAAGTCCGAAAGCAAATACTTCAATACCGCCCTGCGGATGGACGAGGCGTTCATCGCACTGCTGGAGGAGAAGGACCTGGAATATATCACCGTGAAGGAGATCTGCCACCAGGCGGGCGTGAACCGGTCCACCTTCTACCTGCACTATGAGACCATCGCTGACCTGGTGAACGAGACCTTGGAGATGATCAACCAGCGCTTTCTGTCCTATTTCCCCCAGCAGGAAGAAGAGGTTCTGGGCAATATGGGCAGCCGGGAGCGGGAAGAGCTGGTTTTGGTCACCCGGGAATATCTTTTCCCCTATCTGCGCTTCATCCGGGACAACAAAAAGGTCTACCGTGCGGCATTCCGGAATCCAGGCAGCATGCAGGCCTATGCCCGGTACGGGAAACTGAAGCAGCACATCCTCGGCCCTATTCTGGAGCGGTTTGAGATCCCGGCCGCCCACCGGCCCTATTACATCGCCTACTATGTGGAGGGCATCGCCGCCATCATCAAGGAGTGGCTGCGGCAGGACTGCGCAGATGAGGTGGAGATGATTGCCGACATCATTGAATCCTGTGTACGGCCCAGGGACGGCAGCCATGAGAAATAACAGCAGGGCTGCGTGCTTCCTCCGGACATGGGGGAGGATTACATCTATCAGACCCTGATGAGCGCCGCTGTGTCCTTCAGATGCTCGGCGCTCTTTGCCCTGTACAACGGATATCTGGGGTTTCGCTATGGGTCGGTCTGGTATGGGAACATCGGCATCTTTTACCTCTTGCTCATGGTGATTCGGGGCACTGTCCTTCTGAGGCCTCCATTCACATTGGCCGGCAGCGGCGCAGGTCCAGCGGAAATATTCTGGTTGCGGAGCTTCGGGCAGTCAATTTCATTGATGTGCTGGTGGCGATCCTGACCTTGCAAAATCCTTTGATTGTGGTGAGCCAGTCAGCAGCATGCCATGCTCCCGGTGTCCTCCGCCTCCAGTGCCATGATCTATGTGGTGATCGTGTCCATCACTGTGCGGATGCTGCGAAAAGGGCTGAGACAGCCAGATCGGCCTGCTTGTGGACAGCAAACATAAATCCTCCCATGCTGTGTTGCTCTTTAGGCAAACACAGGATAGGAGGATTTTTTAGTTGACCGTTTATGATAGAAGACCATATTTCCAATAGCCTTCGACTTTTCTTGGTTTGTATTTCCCTTTACTTCCGAAAAATCTGCTCCATCGGCTTTCCCTTGGCCAATTCGTCCACCAGCTTGTCCAGGTATCGGATCTCCCGCATGAGAGGATCATCTATTTCCTCCACCCGGATGCCGCATATCTTGCCTGTGATGAGCTTCCGGTTGGGATTCATGTCCGGGGCGTTGCGGAAGAAGTCGCCGTAGCTGGTATGGGACTGCTCCATCCGGGCAAGTTCTTCCGGGGTGTATCCAGTGAGCCAGGCGGTCACCTGATCCACTTCTTCCCGGGTACGGCCCTTTTTCTCAGCTTTGTTCACCAGAAGAGGATAGAGTTTTGCAAACGGCATCTCAGTTACATCGGTACGGGGCATATCATCATCCTTTTCCGGACTCAGCGGTCCAACGGGTACTGGCCACCGGTGTTGATGTGTACCGCAGTTGGTAGCCTCATCATAACATGAGCACCCCAATCTGACAATCCGCAGAAGTGCGCAAAGGCAGAAGGCCCTGCCCCTCTTTCTGGGAGATTCCCAATGGCAGAGTAAGGACAGGCCCCCGGCGAAAAGCCAGGGGCCTGCCTCATCTTATTTTATTTTGCCCAATAAACCACGGCGTCCCGCAGAAAGCGGGCACAGCCGGGGACGGCCTTGTCGTAGTAGGCCGTGAACCGCTCATCCATGACATACAGCTCCGCGATCCCGCGGTGCTTGGCCGGATCGTACCGGTTTCCAGTGATGGTGAGCCACCGGTGGTGCAGGGCGCAGATTGCCTTTCCCTCCTCGCTCTCCGGGGAGAGGCCCGCCCGGACAGCGGCCTCCAACCGCTCCTGGATCTCCCTGCCCAGGTCCGTCCACTTTTGGTACTGCGCCTGGGTCAGATTCATCACCGCGGCGTTGGCCTCGTCCACCTCTTTGCCGCCGTACTTGGCCCGGATCTCCGCTCCGTAAACTTCCTCGTTATGGGCTACCGCGCGCTGCTTGAACGCCTCGAATTTCTGCTCATCGCTCATGATCTCGTTCCTTTCTTCCGCTCCGATGGTGTCTTTCACCGATCGGATCAGCTTCTCCAGCCGCTCCCGCTCCGCCTCCAGTGCGGCCAGGTGGCTTTTCAGGGCGGCCAGACGGTCGAAGGAGGGATCGTCCAGACATTCCTTGATCCGGGCCAGCTCCACCCCGAGGGCCCGGTAATAGAGGATGTCCTGCAGCCGGTCCACTTCTGCCCTGCCGTAATAGCGGTAGCCGCTCTCCGCTACACGGCTGGGCTTCAGCAGCCCGATCTGGTCGTACCAGCGCAGGGTGCGGGTGGTCACCCCGGACAGGCGCGACAGCTCCTGAATGGAATACTCCATAAGCATCCCTCCTTGGGAACAGGGTAGCAGTTGACGGAGCGTCAAAGTCAAGGGAAATTTTCAAAGTTTTTGAATTTCCCGCTGAAGCCGCTCTAAAAATTGCGCGGCCGGGATCCCGTCCATCTGGGTGTGGTGGAACTGGAAGGACACCGGCAGGGTGGTACGCAGCCACTTTTTCCGGTATTTGCCCCAGATGAGGAAGGGGTTGTTGTAGCACCCGGCGTAGATGTTCACGGCGCCGTCGATCTCATATCCCGCCAAGGCCGAGGTGCCGATGACCATATAGTCCTCGCCCAGCTCATAGCTCTCCCCGCTCCCTCGGACCTGCCCGGTGAGTTTCCGGTAATCTTGATTGAACTGCTCCAAATTAGTGGAAACAGGGATGTCACAGGTGGCGATGCCGCCGTCCCGGGTGGTCACCACCGTATTGACCGCCAGGCGGTCATACTGGATCAGCTTGTCGCCCACCGGAAGGAGATAGAAGTCCTCCATCCCCGCCGCCGCCTTTCCGATGCACCAGCAGAGGAGCATATTGAATTGATAGCTCCGTTTCCGGCTCAGCCGCACCAGTGCCGTCACATCCAGCGTCTTTATCAGGGTCACCATGGGCATGGGGGCCTTCATCCACAGCTCAAAGGCCAGCGCCCGGGAGGTGCTCTTTGGATCTACTTCTTTCATGTCGTTCTCCGTTCTGTTCATCAAATCTGTTCGTCAAATCCGGTTCGGTTGGCAGCGACAGGTAGATTTTATCATAGCATAGCACCCCGTAGCCGGCAACCGATTTCCATGTTCCAAAGCCAGAACTTGTGATATAATGAAAAATCACAAAACGCTTGCGTTCTGAATGGAAGCAACAAACGATGAGGACCGAACATGAAACACATTTTTCTTTTGGAGGACGATGAGACTCTGGGGCGGGGGATCGCCATGGCCCTGACAGAGCCGGAGGTGTCTGTGGCCTGCCGGCCAAGCCTGGCCAAAGCCCGGGAAGCGCTGGCGGAAGAAAGGTTCGACCTGCTGATTCTGGATGTGAATCTCCCCGACGGCAGCGGTCTGGATCTGCTGCGGCAGGTGCGCTCGGAGGGCGTCGCCACGCCGGTGATCCTGCTCACCGCCAACGATCTGGAGCTGGACGAGGTTACCGGGCTGGAGGCCGGAGCGGACGACTATATCACCAAGCCCTTCTCTCTGGCGGTACTCCGGGCCAGGGTGAATGCCCAGCTCCGCCGAAGCGCCCCCAAGGCCTCCCAGATCCTGTCCGTGGGCCCCTTTGCCTTTGATTTTGAACAGATGAACTTTCGCCGGGATGGCAGGTTGGTGGAGCTCTCCAAAACCGAACAGAAGCTGCTGCGGGTGCTGGTGGAGAATCGGGGGCATGCCGTACCCCGGGCCACGCTGGTGGACCGGGTATGGACGGACGGCGCGGAATTCGTGGAGGAAAACGCCCTGTCCGTCACGGTCAAGCGGCTGCGGAGCAAGCTGGAGGCCGATCCCTCCAAACCGGAATATCTGAAAACGGTGTACGGCATCGGCTACACCTGGGCGGTGAAGTCATGACCGGGTATCTTGTGATGGGCACCGTGGTGCTGCTTGTGCTGGCCGTGGTCGTCTATGACCGGCGGCGGACCGCCCGCATCGTCCGGCGGCTGGACGACATGCTCACCGCGGCCATGAACGGCAGCTTTTCTGAAGGGACCTTTGACGAGAGCCGCCTCTCCTCGCTGGAAAGCCGGCTGGGGCGGTATCTGACAGCCAGCGCTCTGTCTGAGCGGAATGTGCGGGAGCAGAAGGATCAGATCAGCGCCCTGATCTCCGACATCTCCCACCAGACCAAGACTCCGGTGGCCAATCTCCAGCTCTACGCCCAATTGCTCTCGGAGCAGCCGCTGACGCCTCAGGGAAAGGACTGTGCTGCCGCCATCTCCACCCAGGCGGAAAAGCTCCAGACCCTCATCGAGGCCCTGGTCAAGACCTCCCGGCTGGAGACGGGGATCCTGGCTCTCCACCCCCAGCCCGGCGAGATTTCCGCAGTGGTAAAGCGGGCCGTTGCCCAGTATGCCCCCATGGCGGCGGAAAAGGGTATTACCCTGACCGTTGGGCAGAGGTCTGGTTCCGCTGTCTTTGACGCAAAATGGACGGAGGAGGCGGTGTGCAACCTGCTGGACAACGCCGTCAAGTACACCCCATCCGGCGGAACCGTGACGGTGGAGGTAAAAAACTATGAGCTGTTCTCTGCCATCCGGGTGACTGATACCGGTCCGGGTATTTCGGAGGAGGAGCAGGCCAGAATTTTCGGGCGGTTTTACCGTGCCCCCGGCGCCTGGCAGGCGGAGGGCGTGGGCATCGGTCTCTACCTCACCCGGCAGATCGCGGAAAAGCAGGGAGGTTATGTGAAGGTGGAAAGCACGCCTGGAAAGGGAAGTGTGTTCTCCCTCTTTCTCCCCCGTCCGTAACGGACTTCTTTCAAAACTGTCACATTCTCGAAAGTACCAGGACAGATTTCCATGCTAAAGTCTGTATTGTCAAAAGACGGTACAGACTTTTTCATTGGAGGAGAACAGTCATGACGATTTTACAGACCAAGGATCTGAAAAAATACTACGGCTCCGGGGACACCCAGGTAAAGGCCCTGGACGGCGTGGATCTCAGCATCGAACAGGGAGAGTTTGCGGCCATTGTGGGTACCTCCGGCTCCGGCAAGTCCACGCTGCTCCACATGCTGGGCGGGCTGGACCGGCCCACCTCCGGCACCGTCACAGTGGACGGCAAGGATATCTTCGCCCTGAAGGACGAGGCCCTGACCATCTTCCGCCGGAGGAAGATCGGCTTTGTATTCCAGTCCTACAACCTGGTGCCGGTTCTCAGCGTGTGGGAGAATATCGTCCTGCCGGTGGAGCTGGATGGAAGGAAGGTGGACCAGGCCTATGTAGAGGAGGTGATCGCCACTCTGGGTCTGGATAAGAAGCTCCAAAACCTGCCGGGCCAGCTCTCCGGCGGTCAGCAGCAGCGCGTGGCCATCGCCCGGGCCCTGGCCACCAAGCCCGCCATCCTTCTGGCCGACGAGCCCACCGGCAACCTGGACAGCCGAACCAGCCAGGATGTGCTGGGACTCATGAAGGTGACCGGCCAGAAGTTTGCCCAGACCATGGTGATGATCACCCACAACGAGGAGATCGCCCAGATGGCCGACCGCATCGTCCGTATCGAGGACGGGCGGATCGTGACGCGGTAAGGGGGCGAGACCATGAACGTAGCAAACCGCAAGTGTGTGCGGCGTCTTTCCTTCCGGAGCCTGCGGGCCAACCGGACGAGAAACCTTGTGGCGGTATTGGCCATCGTGTTGACTACGGTGCTCTTTACTTCCCTTTTCACTATCGCCCTCTCCATCAACGAGGGCATCCAGCAGAACAACTTCCGCCAGGCGGGAGGCTGGTCCCATGGGACCTTCAAGTACCTGACAGAGGAGCAGTTTGAGGAATTGAAGGACGATCCTCTCATCCAGTCCTGGGGCCTGCGCCGCTTTTTGGGCATGCCTACGGAAGTCCCCTTCAATAAGTCCCATGTGGAGATCGGCTATTCCGACGCCAACCAGGCCCACTGGAGCTACTGCGACCCCATTGAGGGGCGGCTGCCCAAGGAGGGCACTGACGAGGCGGCCACCGACACCCATGTGCTGGAACTGCTGGGCGTAGAGCCGGAGCTGGGCGCCAAGTTTACCGTCACCTTTGATGTGGACGGCCACGAGACCACCCAGACCTTTACCCTGTGCGGCTGGTGGGAGTACGATGAGGCCGTAGTGGCTAACCACATTCTGATTCCCGAAAGCCGGGTGGACGCCATTCTGGCGGAAGTTGGTGTCACTCCGCCTGGCAGTGACGGCATGACCGGAAGCTGGAATCTGGATGTGATGCTTCAGCACGGCGCCCGCTCCATCGCCTCCGATCTGGAGAAAATCCTGGCAAACCATGGCTATCAGTCGGAAACTGTGGGAGAAAACTATATCTCCACCGGCATCAACTGGGGCTACACCGGGGCGCAGCTCTCGGATAAGCTGGATCCCACCGTGGTGGCCATCATCGTGGGAGTGCTGGCCCTCATTCTGCTTACTGGGTATCTCATCATCTACAATGTGTTCCAGATCTCCGTGGCGGGGGACATCCGTTTCTACGGTCTGCTGAAAACCATCGGCACCACGCCCCGGCAGCTCCGGCGGATCATCCGCACCCAGGCGTTGCTTCTCTCCCTCATCGGCATCCCCATCGGTCTGCTACTGGGCTGGCTGCTGGGGGGCGTGCTCACGCCGGTCATCACCGCACGGCTGAATGGGGTGACCACGGTGGTCTCCGTCAGCCCCCTTCTCTTTGTGGGCGCGGCCCTCTTTGCCCTGGTAACAGTGCTCATCTCCTGCCGCCGCCCCGGCCGCCTGGCGGGCAAGGTGTCCCCGGTGGAGGCGGCGCGCTACACTGAGGGCAAGGAACTGAAGCGAAAAGGAAAGCGAAACGGCAAGGGGGTGTCCCTGCTGTCCATGGCCTGGGCCAACCTGGGCCGTAGCCGGGGCAAGACTTTTATCACAGTGCTGTCCCTGACCCTGGCCGTGGTGCTGCTGACCCTGACCGTGACCTTTACCGGCGGCTTTGACATGGACAAATATGTGTCCAACTTCACCGCCAGCGACTTTATCCTGGCCGATGCGGGGCAGTTCCAGAACGGCGGGGACGCATTTAACGATGAGATGGGAGTGCCGGAGGAGGTCATCGACGACGTGGACGCCCAGGGCGGCATCACCGGCAGCGGCCGGGTCTATGGCAAGACAGCCCCTGCCCTGGAATTTGTCACCGAGGAATACTACCGCTCTATGTGGAGCCGCTGGAACACCCAGGAGCAGTTGGACAGCATGATCGCATTCATGGACCGCACCGAGGACGGCCTGCTGGCGGACCGGGTACAGATCTACGGCATGGAGCCCTTTGCGCTGGACCATCTGACGGTGCTGGAAGGGGATCTCTCCAAACTGAACGACCCTGACGGGAATTATGTTGCCGCTGTATACAGCGACGATGACTACGGAAACCCGGAGATGGACAGCCACTGGGCCCGGCTGGGGGATCCGGTGACCATTCGGTATGTGGAGGAATATGAGTACTACAATCCAACCACCGGCGAAATTTACGGTTCCTTAGAGGATGTACCGGAAGGTGCTGCCTATGCCGAGCGGGCGGTACAATACCGGGATGTGGACTACACCGTGGCCGCTCTGGTGACGGTGCCCTCCGCCCTGAGCTACCGCTACTACGGTGCCGACGAGTTCGTCATGGGGGCGGAGACGTTTATCCGGGATACGGGAACTAACTGTGTCATGTACTACGCCTTTGACACCACGGAGGAAGCAAACGCTGCCATGGAGTCCTTCCTCCAGGACTACACGGAAAATGTGAATCCTCAGTTTGACTACGAGAGCAAGACCACCTATGCCGGGGAATTTGAGGGTACCCGGAGCATGTTCCTCCTGCTGGGGGGCGCCCTGAGCTTCATCGTGGGTCTGGTGGGTGTGCTGAACTTTTTCAACGCCATCCTCACCGGCATCACTGCCCGCCGCCGGGAGCTGGCCGTGCTCCAGTCCATCGGCATGACGGGGCGGCAGATGCGGACCATGCTGGCTCTGGAGGGCCTTTTCTATACCGTGGGAGCGGCCCTTTTGGCTCTGGTGCTGATTGTGGTTACCGCGCCGTTTGTGGGGCCCGCCCTCAACGGATTCATCTGGTTTTTCACCTACCGCTTTACCCTCTGGCCCATCGCCGTGGTGCTGCCCCTGTTCGGGGCGCTGGGTATCCTCATTCCGGTTTTGAGCTGCCGCACCGCCCAGCGCTATTCCGTGGTGGAGCGCCTGCGGCAGGAATAAGACATAGGGCCAAAATAATAGCCAACCGCAAGCAGTATTTGCTTGCGGTTGGCTTGTTTCTGCTGCACTAGCATTTGGGAGAGAGAATCCACCCGGGCCACCCCACAACTTCATATCCGGGTGTAGCGCAGTTGGGAGCGCGTTTGCTTTGGGAGCAAGATGTCGGGAGTTAGAGTGTCCCCACTCGGACCAAAGTCCCTCTGAAATCCGTGATTTCAGAGGGACTTTTCTTTGATATAGCGATGCTCTCGGTTCCGTCTATTTTCCTTCGCTTGGCTTTTCTCCTGCGAGGCTGATTGCCATGGCATTTTCCCCATTGCCGTGCTATAATTGCCTGTAACAAGCTGGAAGAGGAGGTGCTTGCCATGGCCATTGAGAACGGCGAATGGATCCTGTGGGGATTGGATTGGGACGACCCCGATCGTATCTGTAGTTGGCAGAAACTAATCCTTTGGATCAATCAGATCGGGTTCCTGCCTCTTTTTAAAAATGAAATCGAAGGCTTCTCCGCTGAGGAGCACACCTCCGACCTTTACTGGTGGAGCGGTGACCCGGAGCAGGATCCCTGGGAGTGGCGGCAGCTTATTGCCCGCAGTGGCCAGGTAGCTTACGGCAAGTTCTTCGGAAAGAAGGCCGGGTTTATTTCCAAGAAGTGGTTTCCCCACTTTGCCAATTGGCGGCGAGACGGCTACGACTTTGACAGCCGCTGGGATGAGAAATTGGCCAGTATGCGCCAGAAGCGCATCATGGATCAGTTCGCCGTCAAGGACGAGCTGTACTCCTTTGAACTCAAACGCCTGGCCGGATTCAGTAAGGAGGGCGAAAAGAACTTTGCAGGGACGATCACCGATCTCCAGATGGAAGGCTATCTGCTGATCCGGGACTTCCGGCAACGCCTCAACAAAAAGGGGCAGCCCTACGGATGGCCCATCTCCGTTTACACTACCCCAGAGACCTTATGGGGCTATGCGCATATCTCCTCCGCCTATTCCTCGGAGCCCATACAGTCCAAGGAATTGATTTATCATCAGGTGCGGAAAAACTTTCCGGCGGCCACAGAGGCCACCCTCCAGGCGGTGCTGGGATGGGACAGATAGAGGGGGCATTCTCATGCGGATCTTGATGCTGGGAAACAGTCTTACGTTCGTCAACAATATGCCCCGAACGCTGGCCGGGCTGACCGGGGCCGAAGTGGTCCACCATACCCGGGGTGGGGCGCGGCTGTCGGAGCACCTGAACCCGGGTACCAAACTGGGAGCCAGAACACAGACGGCGCTGCAAAACGAGCGTTGGGACTATGTGGTGCTCCAGGAGATGAGCAATGGACCGATAACATCCCCTAAGAGCTTTTTTTCCAGTGCGGAGCAGCTTTGCGAGCAAATCCGGGTGAACGGCGCCGTCCCAATTCTTTACGCTACCTGGGCCTACCAGAAGGGAGGAGCCAAGCTAACGGCTAAGGGCTGGGACTATGATGAGATGGCCCGCAAGCTGTTCGAGACCTACCACGAAGCCGCCCAAGAAAACCACGCGCTCATTGCCGATGTGGGCCAGCGGTTTTACGAACTGTCCGGTACACAGAGCCTCTACGCCGATGACGGCGTTCATCCCAATGAATTGGGCTCCCGCATCGCGGCGGAGACGATCGCGGCTGTCATTCAAGAGCATAAGGAGAAGCAACCATGATTCGAGACATCTGCAAAGACGAGGCGTTCCTGGCCCGGAAGGCGGAACCTGCCACACAGGATGACATCCAGGTTGCCACCGACCTGCTGGAGACACTGGAGCACCACAAGGACGGTTGTGTAGGCATGGCAGCCAATATGATCGGCGTGAACAAGCGCATCATCGCCTTTGACAATGAGGGCACCTATATGGTCATGTTCAACCCGGAGATCATCAAGAAGTCCGGGCCCTACGACGCGGAGGAGGGCTGCCTCTCCCTTACCGGCATCCGCCCCGCCAAGCGGTGGAGGTCCATCAAGGTGCGCTGGCAGAATGAGAAGTTCCAGGAGCGCCTGAAAACCTTCACCGGCTGGACGGCCCAGATCATCCAGCACGAGATCGACCACTGCGAGGGGATCATCATATGAAAAAATGCAGAATCACCGCCATGCGCATGACTCGATATGAGGATCTGATGGCCCAGTATGAAAACCTCAGATCCCACGCTTGCGATCTGGAGGCGGGGCAGATTTTCATTGCCAACGGCTGGGCCAAGCCGGAGGGCTTTTGCTCCAGCACCTGGGACACCCGCTCTCCCTTCGTGCTGGCCTTAAGCCACGGAGGAGAGAACTTCTATGACGGCTGGATGAAGAATCCCAAATCCGCCATGCTCTCCTGCAACGACGGTTTCCGCCCGGTGAGCTTTCTGGTGGAGGCTCTGGACGAGGATGCAGACTGAGGAGGATGGAGCATGTTTGAAAACAAAGTTGCCGTGGTCACCGGCGGCGCAAAAGGCATCGGCAAGGCCATTACCGAGGAATTCCGCAAAGCTGGAGCCAAGGTGTGCATCATCGATCTGCTCCCAAACGATTACTATGTGGGTGACTTGGCCGACCAGACCGTTCTGGAGGACTTCGTCCGCAAGGTCATCACCGACCACGGCCACGTGGACTATCTCATCAACAACGCCCTGCCCCTGATGAAGGGTATCGACGAATGCAGTTATGAGGAGTTCAACTACGCCTTGCAGGTGGGTGTCACCGCGCCCTTCTTCCTCACTAAGCTGTTTGCACCTCACTTCGCCCATGGGGCGGCCATTGTAAACATTTCCTCCTCCCGGGACCGGATGAGCCAGCCCCAGACCGAGAGCTACACAGCGGCCAAGGGCGGCATCTCCGCTCTGACCCACGCCTTGGCAGTGAGCCTGGCTGGCCGGGTGCGGGTGAACTCCATCTCTCCCGGCTGGATTGACACCGACTATACTGCCTACGAGGGCCCAGACGCCTACCAGCAGCCTGCCGGCCGGGTGGGCAACCCGATGGACATCGCCAACATGGTGTTGTACCTTTGCTCTGACAAAGCGGGCTTCATCACCGGGGAAAACATCTGCATTGACGGCGGTATGACCCGCCAGATGATCTACCACAACGACTTTGGCTGGACCTTGCGGGGAGGAGAGAAGAAATGAAAACCGCCATCTGCTACTACTCCCGCCACCACGGCAACACCCGGAAAGTTCTGGAGGCCATGGCAGGTGAGGGGGATGTGGATCTCATCAATGTGACTACCCGCCAGGTGGTCCGGCTGGAGGAATACGACTGCATCGGCTTTGCCTCCGGAGTCTATTTCGGGAAGGTCCATGACGGCGTCCTGGCCTTTGCCCGTCAGTATCTGCCCCAGGGAAAGCCGGTGTTCTTTGTTTGCACCTACGGCGGGGCCAAGGGCACCGGCGTGAAAGCCCTTTCGGAGATTGCTGAAGCGAAAGGCTGCCCGGTGCTGGGCGAATTCGGCTGTAAGGGTTATGACACCTTCGGCCCCTTCAAGTTGGTGGGCGGCATCGCCAAGGGCCACCCGGATGCACGGGACTTGGAGGATGCCCGCAGCTTTTTCCACCAGATACAAGACCGCTTGAGCTGAAAGCCAAAGCGAAGGGCCCGCCCTCCGGCGGGCCCTTTTTTGCGTGAAATCGGAAAATTTTTCTCCGCTGAAAAATTCGCCTGTCCTGGTTCGTGTGATAGGGGAAGAGAGTGAGGAACCTGTGCATACATCTGGTACCGATGAGCACATTCACCGTCTGGTGGAAACTTACAGCCCCATGCTGCTGCGGTTGGCTGCTGCCCGTCTGGCGTCTCCCGCCAATGCGGAGGATGCGGTGCAGGAGGCCTTTCTGCGTCTGTTGACTACCTGGCCCATGTTTCGGGACGCCGAACATGAGAAAGCATGGCTGATCCGCACCACTCTTCACCGGGCCTGCGACATCCGGAAGTCTGCTGCCCGACGGAATCTCCCACTGGAGGAGGCGATTCTGGCTGCCGCACCGGAGGCGGAAGAGGGAAACCTTCTGACCGCAGTCCGCACTCTGCCAGAGAAGTACGGCGCCGTGATCCATCTCTACTACTATGAGGGATATTCCATTCAGGAAATTGCAAACCTGCTGGGTGTGCCTGTCC
>ULXJ01065987.1_pt1 | contig 25878 bp, 33 predicted proteins | sample 1960981 | NCBI WGS metagenome assembly ULXJ01 (sample SAMEA4835830, study PRJEB28245) | human gut metagenome | biome: gut microbiome; material: fecal sample | place: Denmark | collected 2008 | reverse complement strand
GAAAAAGATATAAAAATTTTTTCTATAAAAAGTGAAGATTTAAAAACCTTTTATAAAGAAGCAAAAAGTTATGGAATATTATATTGTGCCTTAATAAATAGAAGAAACAAAGATTTAGATGGTGCAGTAGATATTATGGTAAGAGCCACAGATGCACCTAAAATAAATAGAATAATAGAAAGATATAATTTAGGTATATATGATAAAGCAACTATTGAAAGTAATATTGAACAAGAAAAAAATATAAATAAAGGAAAAGATATATCAGAAAAAGCACCAGATATTGGAGAAAAAAAACCAAGTGTAAGTGATAATGATATAGATAACATTTTTGCTATGCCCAATAGTAAAAAGGAACAAGAAAATCAAAACCCCATGGCAGCAAAAACGGAAAAAAATCCAAGCCCTCCGTCAGAGCATTCCTTGAAGAGCAAAAACAATTCCGAGGGGGTTTCTAAAACTGTAGAGAAAAAATCAGTAAGAGAAGAATTAAAAGAGATAGTAGCAGGGCAAAAGATTGATACGGAATTGAAAAAAGCTCAAAATGTAAAAGACAATGGAAATACAATAATAATACCAAATAATAATATGAAAATAAATAATGAAAGGAAGAGATAAAAGATGGGAGAACTAGATCAGATATATGAAACATTTACTAGAGGAAAAAAGGAATATAATAAAGAAGAATATATTGAATTTAAGAAAAGAGAAAAACAAGATATTTATGAATTAATAGATAAAACAGCAGAAAGAATAGTACAAAGTAATCAAGAATTTAAACAATATTTAAATACAAAAAGCAGATTTGAACAATATTCTGTTGGAAATACACTACTTGTTATGGCACAAATGCCAAGTGCCACAATGGTAAGAGATTATGAAAGTTGGGTAAACTCAGGAGGTTTTCCAAAAAAAAGCAGAAAGGATATAAAAATATTAGAGCCAGCAGATTCATATATGCGTGAAGATGGAAGTGTTGGAACTAATTATAATGTGAAATATGTAATGGATATATCACAAGTAAGTATTAAACAAAAGCAAAGAATTGCTAATTATGATAAAAAGTTATTATTAAAAGTCTTTTTAAATAGTAATCAAGGTAAACTTAAAATTGTAGATACAATACCTAATACAGAGAAAACTGCTTTATATAATATGGAAAATGACACTTTATATATTGCTAAAGGTTCAGATGCTCCATATATATTCTATGATGTAACAAGAGAACTTGCAAAACAAGAAATGGGAGAAGAAACACCCTTAGATACTTTTAAAATAAGTTGTGTATCATATATGCTATGTAAAAAATATGGTATTGATGTTTCTAATTATAATATAGAAGTACCTTTTGAATTAAAAGAACTGTCATCAAAAGAAATAAGAGAAGAACTAGAGCCAATAAATAATGCAATGGAAAATATATGTGGTAGAACTAATTACTATATAGAAATGTTTGCAAAACAAAATAGAGAACAAGAGCAAGCTAGATAGGAGGTTTGAATGGAAGAACAAAGAGTCATAATATTAGATAAATATGAATATGGACTTATTATAAATGCACTTAATGAGTTTCGTTCAAAGCTGATAAGAGAAAATAAATCAACAGAAGTAGTAAATGAATTATTATTAAAATTATTAAATATCCCCATTAAGAAAAAGTCAATCTTTCAAAAAGCAAGAGTAAGCTACGAGAGATAGTCAAAAAGTAAATGGATTTTTGTGTATATTGGGCATAATACCGATAATTTGGTTAGCAGTTTTAATCGCACCATATACAAATGAGGGAATTATAGTTATTATAGAACAATTTTCAAGTATAATGAGTAAACCTTTCAATTTTATATGGTGCGAGAATAGTTTAAGGACTATTCTTATTTTTTTAGCTATTTATATATTTGGAATAAGTATATATGTAGCAACTAGAAAAAATTATCGTAGAAGAGAAGAACATGGCTCAGCACAATGGGGAAATGCCAAAAGTATAAATAAAAAATATAAACAAGAACCATTTGAAAATAATAAAATTTTAACGCAAAATGTATCAATAGGATTAAATGGTAGAAAGCACAGAAGAAACTTAAATGTTTTAGTGTGTGGTCGGTAGTCGGAGCAGGTAAAACTCGATTTTATCGGAAAACCAAATGTTATGCAATGTGGGGATAGTTCTTATGTGATATTAGATCCAAAAGCAGAGATACTAAGAGATACAGGAAATTTATTAGAAGAAAAAGGATATGAAGTAAGAGTACTAGATTTAATAAATATGGATAAAAGTCATTGCTATAATCCTTTTAAATATTTAAAAACAGATAATGATGTTCAAAAATTAGTAACAAATCTTTTTAAAAGTACAACACCAAAAGGAGCTCAAAGTCAAGATCCTTTTTGGGATACAGCTGCAAGTATGTTATTATTGGCTCTTATATTTTATTTAAAATACGAAGCACCAGAAGATGAGCAAAATTTTGCAATGGTGCTTGAAATGTTAAGAGCAGGAGATGTAGATGAAGAACAAGAGAATGTTCCAAGTCCATTAGATATTTTATTTGATAAATTAGAATATAAAAATCCATATCATATTGCAGTGAAATATTATAGAAATTATCGCTCAGGCTCAGCAAAAACTTTAAAATCAATTCAAATTACATTGGCAGCAAGATTAGAAAAATTTAATTTAGAAAGTCTTTCTAATATGACAATGGTTGATGAGTTGGATTTACCTAGTTTAGGAGAAAAGAAAGTAGCACTCTTTGCGGTAATTCCTGACAATGATACAAGTTTTAATTTTTTAGTAAGTATATTATATACACAGTTATTTCAACAATTATTTTATATTGCTGACCATAAATATGGTGGAAGTTTGCCAATTCATGTACACTTTGTGATGGATGAATTCGCAAATGTTAGTTTACCAGATGACTTTGATAAAATTTTAAGTGTCATGAGGTCAAGGTCAGTTTCAGTTTCTATTATTCTCCAAAATCTAGCTCAACTAAAAGCTTTATTTGAAAAACAATGGGAAAGTATCGTTCGGAAATTGCGATACTTTTTTGTATTTAGGTGGAAATGAACAAAGTACACATAAGTATGTATCAGAGCTTATGCGGAAAAGAAACTATTGATTTAGATACACATGGTAAAAGTTCTGGAAGAAATGGCAATTATTCAACGAATTATCAAATTTCAGGTCGAGAATTAATGACTCCAGATGAAGTACGATTATTGGATAATAGATATGCACTTCTTTTTATTCGTGGAGAAAGACCTATTATAGACTTAAAATATAACATATTGAAACATCCTAATATAGCTTTTACAACTGATGGATCAGGAAAACCATATATTCATGGAAAGATAGATAGAGTAACTGCAACCATTGAGTTAGATGAAAATGTAGAAAGATATGAAACTGAAGAACAAGAGATATTAGAAGATTATGAACTTTTATCAGAAGAAGAAATTGAAAAATTTTTATTGGAGGTAACATAATTGAAAAATAAGAAAAATTCAACAAAATATATAAAAAAATTAATTTTTATTTTAGTAGTAATTTTAGATTTATTTATAGTACAAGCATCACAAGTATTTGCAGCAAATGAAGAACCATTAACCGTTATAAATAATTTATCAGACTTTATATTTGGTTTAATAAGAGCAGTGGGACTTATAATTTTAGGATTTGGAGTAGTACAAATTGGAATGTCTTTAAAGAGCCAAGATCCAAGTCAGAGAGCAAATGGATTTCTAACATTGGCAGGAGGAGTTGTAATAACTTTTGCTAAGGAAATTTTAGGGATTATTACAGGCGGTTAATATAATGTAGGAAATCTTCTATATTGTATTTAATTGAAAACTAACAAAGATAAAGAATATTTTTAATTAAGAATTATGAAATAAATTAACAAAAGCAAGAACAAAAATTATAAAAGGAGGTAACAAGATAGAACAAGATAAGAAATATCAAATCATATATGCTGATCCACCATGGCAGTATAAAGTTTATTCCAAAAAGGGAAAAGGTCGTTCAGCAGAAAGCCATTACCCTACAATGAATATAGATGATATTTGTAATTTACCTGTAAAAAATATTGCAAGTGAAAATTGTGTATTGTTTTTATGGGTTACATTCCCTACTTTATTAGATAGCTTTAAGGTAATAGAAGCATGGGGATTTAATTATAAAACAGTAGCGTTTGTATGGGTAAAACATAATAAAAAAACACCAACTTTATTTTGGGGCATGGGATTTTGGACTAGAGCAAATGCAGAAATATGTTTATTAGCAACGAAAGGAAAACCAAAGAGAATTTCAGCAAAAGTACATCAAGTTATAATATCTCCTATTGAAGAACATAGTAAAAAACCAAATGAAATAAGAAAAAGAATAGTTGATTTAATAGGAGATTTACCAAGAATAGAATTATTTGCAAGGCAAAAAACAGATGGTTGGGATGTATGGGGAAATGAAGTCAATAGTGATATTAAATTACTAGAAAATGGAGATGATGTAAAATCGCAAATTTAAAAAAATTAGAATTAGTAGTAGAAGAAATATTAAGAAATGATGAATTAGCAAGAAAAGATGACTGTTACTTAATATTACAAGTAGTAAGCAAATTATATCCACTTGAAATAGGAAAGAGATTTGAAGATGTTATGTTCAATGCAAAGAATAAAGGTATTAGTTTTGAAAGTATAACTAGATGTAGAAGGAAATTACAAGAAAAAAATTATGAGTTAAGAGATGAAGCAACAGTAAATAAAAGAACTATAAGAGAAAAGGAATTTATTAAATATGCCCAACAAAATTAGGAGGTGGTAGATATTGAGCGATAATTGGGTGGTTGGAAACCTCCAAAATGCAATAGAAACATGGAATTCAAAATTAAGCGAAATATGGACACTCGTATCACAATCGCCTGTGGATTTTAAAGGTGGAACTATATGGGAAGTTATAACTAATATACATGGAGCAATACAAGCAATAGCATTAGCTTTACTGGTATTGTTTTTTGTTGTAGGAGTAATGAAAACTTGTGGAAGTTTCGCAGAAGTAAAAAAGCCAGAACATGCACTTAAATTATTTATTCGCTTTGCATTAACAAAAGGATTAATAACCTATGGATTAGAACTTATGATGGCAATATTTAAAATAGTACAAGGAATAGCAAGTACAGCAATGGGAGCTGCAGGATTTGGAGAAGCCACAAAAACAGTTTTACCAAATGAGATTATAACGGCAGTAGAAAGTTGTGGATTTTTTGAAAGCATACCACTTTGGGCAGTAACCTTAATACGGTGGATTATTTATAACTGTATTATCTTTTATCATGATATTATCTGTATATCGGTAGATTTTTCAAAATTTATTTATATACAGCTATATCGCCAATAGCATTTTCAAGCTTTGGTGGAGAGCCTACACAGAATGTTGGAAAAAGTTTTTTAAAAGGATATTCAGCAGTTTGTTTAGAAGGAGTAATTATAATATTATCATGTATTATATTTTCATTATTTGCAGCAAGTCCACCTGTAGTCGATACAAATGTTGCCACAGTAACAATGGTATGGAAGTATATACGGAGAGCTTATATTTAATATGCTTGTATTAGTAGGAACAGTAAAAATATCAGATAGGTTAGTAAGAGAAATGTTAGGATTATAGAAAGGAAAAAAATATATGAGTATTGATATTGAAAAAACCATAAAAATAACAAAAGATATAATAAACAGAGAAGAAGAGTTCAAGGACTTTGAAGAAAAAAATCTATATGATGAGTTTAAAGTATACTATATATTAGAGGATACAAAAAACAAAGCAGAAACAATAGTAGTAGTTGCCTATGAAGATGAACTATTAGAAGTTTGTCCATACAAAAATGAAAATAATTTATTTTTATATGATCAAAATTATTACGAAATAGATTCTTATATTTTAAATGAACTAGAGGATGGCAAAGAAATAGCATATATGAGTATGGACACTCATTTTGAAATGTGGAATAGAATTTATGAATGGTATCCAGATGATATTGAGTCAAAAAAAGGACTACAAAAATACTTTGCATATTGCAAGAAGAGAGGTCTTACGAACGAAAAAATAAAATCAAAATTAGATAGAGCAGATGCCGAAGTACCAGATATAACAATTTTTTATAAACATGAAAAAGAAGAAAAACAAAATAGAAGACCTAGAAACAAGGAGGAAAGATAGAATGAATGTCAATATTGATTTTAAAAAAATATACAACGATTATGCAAAAGATAAGATAGAAGATTTAGGTTTTATTAGAGCAAACAGTGGGAATGGAAAGGACAGTATTAAAGGGATAACTTATAAATTGAACTATATAGATAAAGGAATTAGAGAAGTACATCCTGCTTATTGTGTTTCTCCACAGGACTTCTATGGAGGTAATGAAATTGATAATTATTTGAGTAAACAAAATGAACATTTAGAAGATTATTTTGGAGATGATCCAGAAGGACTAATACTTTGTGCAAAAGAAAAAAATGAGTATGTAGTTAAATATAATATGGGGCAAATGGTAACACCTTATTATCCAATGTTAGCTAATATGACTTTTACAAAAGTAGATACAAAGTTTCACAATATAATTAATGAATATTGGGAAGAACTTTATCTTGATGAATATATGAAAATAGGTATTGAGGAAAAATTAGATATAGGAAATGGATCAGGAGATGGATTATTTAAAGATATGATTAATATATATTTATGTATAGACAAGTATAATGATACTAAAATACTTGATAAAAATATTAATGAATTTAAAAAATTATTTGATAAGTATAAAATTTCATTACCATCATTAAATAAATTGTATAAGATTTCATTAAAAAATACTAATAGTAGAGATTTAAAACAAGCTTTATTAAGGTTTATTTATGATGTTGACAATTTATCTATCAATAACGAAAAATTAGATTTGAAAGATAAAGAAATTACAATAAAACCAATAGAAAAAGAGTTAGAACAATTAAACAGAAAAAAAGGAAGAGAGGCACGATAATTGGAAGTAAAAATAAATAGAGAAATAAGAGAATATACAGAAAGCATATTTTTTGGACTGTCAATGAGGCAGTTCATTTTTTCTGTATGTGCTTGTTTAGTCGCAGTAATATTATATTTTTTTTTAAAACCATATTTTGGAATAGAAACATTAAGTTGGTTATGTATTTTAGGAGCAACGCCTTGTGCTATTTTAGGGTTTGTTAAATACAATGGTATGACAGCAGAACAATTTATTTTAACATTGATTAAATCAGAAATCTTAATGCCTAAAAAATTAGTATGTAAACCAACAAACATCTATGAAAAAATATTACAAAATATAAAAAATAAAGAAAATATAAAAAAGAAAAGCCATTTTACAATAAAGAATATATTTAGGAGGAGAGATAGAAAAAAGAATGAAAACATTAAAAAAAGTGTTCAAACAAGATAGAGAACAATTCAATGTCCCTAAAAATGTTCAAGATGCTATTCCTGTTAAGACAATATGGGAAGATGGCATCTTTTTAGTTGGAAAAAATAAATATTCAAAATGTTATAAATTTAGTGATATTAATTATGCAGTAGCAAGTAGAGAAGATAAAGAAACTATGTTTTTAGAGTATTCAGAAGTATTAAATAGTTTTGATACAGGTGCTACTACGAAGATAACAATAGCAAATAGAAGATTAAATAAAATTGATTTTGAAAAAAACATTTTATTACCTATGGAAAAGGATAAGTTGGATAAGTATAGAGAAGAATATAATAAAATGCTTTTAAGTAAAGTATCAGGTTCAAATGGTATAATTCAAGAAAAATTTATAACAATATCTATTGAAAAGAATAGTATTGAAGAGGCAAGAAGTTATTTTACAAGAGTTGGAACAGATTTAATTAATCATTTTAAAGAATTAGGTTCAGTTTGCGAAGAATTAAATGCAATAGATAGGTTGCGAATATATTATGATTTTTACAGGACAGGTGAAGAAACTACATTTAATTTTGATATATTAGATAATATGAGAAAAGGACATAGTTTTAAAGACTTTATATGTCCAGATTCAATGGAATTTCAAAATGATTATTTTAAAATTGGAGATAGATATGGTAGAGTAATATTTTTAAAAGAGTATGCCAATTATATAAAAGATAGTATGGTATCAGAATTAACAGATATAAATAGAAATATGATGATGAGCATAGATGTTATTCCAGTACCAATGGATGAAGCAGTAAAAGAAGCGGAAAATAGAAGATTAGGAATAGAAACTAATATAACTAATTGGCAAAGAAGACAAAATGCGAATAATAATTTTTCAGCTATTATCCCGTATGATTTAGAGCAACAACGAGAGCAGAGTAAAGAATTTTTAGATGATTTAATTACTCGTGATCAAAGAATGTTTTTATCTGTTTTAACTATGGTTCATACAGCAGAAAGCAAAGAACAATTAGATAATGACACAGAAACATTATTAACAACAGCAAGAAAACATTTATGCCAATTTGCCACACTAAAATTTCAACAACTTGATGGCTTGAACACAGCAATGCCGTTTGGAGTGAGAAAAATTGATGCACTACGAACATTAACAACAGAAAGTTTAGCAGTTTTTATGCCTTTTAGAGTTCAAGAGATAAGACATAATAATGGTGTTTATTATGGACAAAATGTAATAAGTAAGAATATGATTATAGCTGACAGAAAACAATTACTTAATGGAAACAGTTTCATATTAGGTGTAAGTGGTTCAGGAAAAAGTTTTACTGCCAAAGAAGAAATTGTGTCTATTATGCTTAGAGATCCTAATGCAGATATAATTTTAATTGATCCAGAAAGAGAAGAAAGTCAGCTAGTAAAAGCATTAGGAGGAGAGGTTATAAAAATATCAGCAACAAGTGATAATCATATAAATGCTATGGATATGAATAGTGAATATGGAGATGGAGCAAACCCTGTAATATTAAAGTCAGAGTTTGTTCTTTCTTTATGTGAGCAACTTATTGGAAGTGGAAATTTGGGTGCAAAGCAAAAATCAATTATAGATAGATGTACAGCTAATACTTATAAATATTATCAACAAGGAAATTATCAAGGAATAGTACCAACATTACAAGACTTTTACCAAGAATTATTAAAACAACCAGAAACAGAGGCAAAAGAAATAGCATTGGCAATAGAATTATTTGTAAATGGTAGCTTAAATACATTTGCAAAAGAAACTAATGTAGATACTAATAATAGACTTATTTGTTATGATATATTGGATTTAGGAAAGCAACTGCAAGCGATTGGTATGTTAGTAGTATTAGATAGTATTTTAAATAGAATAACAAGGAATAGAGCAAGTGGAAGAAACACATTTATATTTATTGACGAAATATATTTATTGTTTCAACACGAATATTCTGCAAATTTTTTATTTACATTATGGAAGAGAGTTCGTAAATATGGAGCATATTGTACTGGAATAACACAAAATGTTGAAGATATGTTACAAAGTCATACAGTGAGAACTATGCTTGCCAATAGTGAACTTATTATAATGTTAAATCAAGCTAGTACAGATAGAACAGAATTAGCCAAATTACTTAACATATCAGATTTGCAAATGTCCTATATAACAAATGTAAATGCGGGAGAGGGACTTATAAAAATAGGAAGTTCATTAATACCTTTTATTAATAGATTTCCAAAAAATACTGAACTTTACAAGCTTATGACTACAAAACCACGGAGAAGGAGCAGTAGCTTGATGAAAAAAATAATAAATATAGCTATAATTATACTGCTAATAGGTAATATACTTATTAGCAGTTATTATATTTATAAAGTTTTAAAACAAAGCAAAGAACAAGAAAATACATTTAAAGAATTAATAGGAATAGTAGAGAAAGACGAGCAATATGAGAGTGAAAAGGAAAAGCATATTGAATTATCAAATTTATATGAAATAAATAATGATCTTGTTGGCTGGTTAAAAATAGAAAATACAAATATTAATTATCCAGTAATGCAGACAAAAGATATTCCAAATTATTATTTAAAACATGATTTTTATAAAAACTATTCTTCCTATGGCACACCATATATATCAGAACAATGTAATATTAAAACATGTGATAATCTTATAATATATGGACATCATATAAATAATAAGAAGATGTTTGGAGAATTAGAAAATTACAAGCAAAAGGATTATTATGATAAACATACAACAATAACATTTAGTACATTGGAAGATACTTGTAAATATAAAATATTTACAGTATTTAAAACAGTAGCTTATAATAGTAAAGGTTTTAGATATTATGATTATATAGAATTTGAAAACAAAGAAAAATTTAATGAATTTTTAAGTAAATGTAATGAATTATCACTTTATAATACAAATGCACAGCCTGAATATGGTAACAAATTAATTACTCTTTCTACATGTGAATATAGCAATAAAAATGGAAGATTAGTTATTGTAGCTTATAAATTAGACAGTTAGGTGGTGTTAATTTGCCAGATATAAAATTAAAAGAAAATAAAAAAGGAACAATTAAAACTATAAATAAAGACTTATCAAAAGTGAAAGATAATATTATATCAGTAAAAAATAAAACAAAAGAAAATTACGAAAGTAATTATGATACAGGAACGGAATACGCTTCAAACAAAATGTCAGAAACAATTTCTAATGCACCTAATAATATTTATAGAGTAAATAAAACTGGAAAAAATAATTTTAAACAAACAAAAGAAAATATTTATAAAATAAAAGAGAATATTAATGCTTATAAGAAAAAATCAAAAATAAAAAAAAGAGCAACAAATATATCAAAAATAAGAAAAAATGTAACCAAAAGTGCTAAAACAACAATAAAGACAGCAGATAAAACAGTAAAAGGAATAAAAAATACTGCAAAAGTTACTGCAAAAACAAGCAAAAGAGTAGTGCAAACCTTAAAAACAACTGCAAAAGCAACCGTTACAGCAATTAAAACTACTATAAAAGCAACTGTTACAGCTATAAAGGCAATAATTGTAGGAACAAAAGCATTGATAGCAGCAATCGCAGCAGGTCGGTTGGATAGCTGTTATAGTTATTCTTGTTATATGTTTAGTGGCAATGCTATGTAGTTCAATTTTTGGAATATTTTTTTCAAGCGAAAATAGCTCAGATGGAAAGAATATGAGTTCTGTAATATCAGAGATAAATAATGAATTTATGACTAAAATAACAGATATTCAAAAAAACACACCACATGATGAGTATGATATAAATTCAAACCGTGCGAGTTGGACAGATGTTTTATCAGTATATGCAGTAAAAGTAAGTGAAGGTAAAGATAATATCGAATTAATGACATTATCAGATGACAGAATAAAAATTTTAAAAGATGTATTTTGGAATATGAATATTATTTCTTCAAGCACAGAAAAAATAACAAAAGATATAAACATTACAGACGAAAATGGAAATGTAAAAACAGAGAAAAAAGAGCAAACAATATTGCATATAACTGTTACAAGTAAAAGTGTTGAAGATATGATTAATTTATATAATTTTAATACTTCACAACAAGTTCAATTAGCAGAACTAAGAAAAGAAGAATATTCAGGTATGTGGAATTCTGTAATATATGGTACATCAACTGGAAATCAAGACATTGTTGTAATTGCAAAACAACAAATAGGAAATATTCGGACGGTCAACCGTATTGGTCATGGTATGGATATACAAGTAGAGTAGAATGGTGTGCTTGTTTTGTAAGTTGGTGTGCAGAACAATGTGGATATATCGAAGCGGGAATAATACCCAAATTTGCATCTGTAAATGTTGAAGGTGTACCATGGTTTAAAACTGTTGGACTATGGAAAGATGGTGGTTATTCTCCTAAAGGTGGAGATATAATTTTCTTTGACTGGGAAAAAGATGGTGTAGCAGACCATGTGGGAATTGTAGAAAAAACAGAGAATGAAATGGTTTACACAATAGAAGGAAATACAAAAGGAGATATGTGTAAGCAAAATGAATATAATATTGGCAGTAGTGTGATTTTAGGTTATGGAACACCTGCTTATTAATTAATGCACAAAAAAGCTGAAAATAAATTTGGCTTTTTTGTGCATTTTTTTGTGTTTAAAAAAATTTTATGATATAATGCCAATAGAATAAAAAATGGAGGAATTAAGATGCTAGAAGGAATAGAGGTATTATGTCATAGTAGTATAAAAATAAATAAAGAAAAAGTAATATATATAGATCCATTTAGAATAGATAAAAATTACAATGATGCAGATTTAATATTTATAACACACGATCACTATGATCACTATTCGGAAGAAGATATAGATAAGGTGAAAAAACAAGATACAGTTATTGTAGCACCAGAAGAATTGCTTACAAAATTATTAAGAAAAGGGGTTAGACAAGATAATATAATTACTGTAGAACCTTATGATGTTGACATGGAATTAGGTATAAGATTTGAAGCTATACCAGCCTATAATACTAATAAACAATTCCATCCAAAAGAAAATGGCTGGGTAGGTTATATAATAGAAATACAGGGAATTAAATATTACATTGCAGGAGATACAGATATTATAGAAGAAACTAAAAATGTAAAATGTGATGTTGCATTTGTACCAGTAGGTGGAACTTATACAATGGATTTTAAAGAAGCAGCAATGTTAATAAATGAAATAAAACCTAAAATAGCAGTACCAACACATTATGGAAGTGTAGTAGGAACAAATCAAGATGCAACAGATTTTGTAAAGTTATTGCATCCAGAAATAAAAGGTGTAATTTCAATGAAACAGTAAAAAAAGAAAGAAGATGTAACAATGAAATATTCAAATAAAGATATACAATTATTTAATGAAGCTGGAATAATAGTAGAAGATAAAAATTACACAAAAGAAGAAGTTGAAAGATTAAAAATTAAAGTAACAGATTTTATTATGAGCCAAAGTACAAATGAAATAGATAAATATAGTAGAAAATTTAGTGATATATTGTATTAAAGCTAACTAATAACATTCACAAAAGAAAAATAAACAAGAAAAGTAAGAATAGAGGAATGTTATGAGTAAAATATATAAAGAACTAAATAAAAGTGAAACAGAAACAACAATAAATGTATTATATTCTGAAAAAATGATTTCAATTTATACGAATAAAGTAGGATTACAAAAACAATTAAATAAATTGATAGGAGAGCCAACAAAAGAGTATAAAATTAAAAGAAGTATTGTAGGTAGTATATGGGAAATACCTTTTTCTGATAAAACTAAGATATCAAGAATAATGTTGAAAGCAAATATATTTGAACTATAAGAATGAAAGGAAAAATATATGAAGATATTAAAGAAAATATTTATAATAATTGTTATAGTTTTTATGCTATTTGTGTTTGTAACAACAGCATTATTAATATATCATAAATATAAGAAAGTATATTATGCAGATGATTTTGATATCGAAATACTAAAAAGTCAAACAGATTATGATAATGATGGTATAGATGATTATACAGATATATTACAAGGTGCAAAAATAGAAGCAAAAAATAAGCCAAAATATAAAAGTGATTATTATGCAGGAGGATATCCTCCTGCAAATGAAGGCGTATGCACAGATGTTATATGGAGAGCTTTGAAAAATGCAGGATATTTATTAAAAGATATGGTAGATGAAGATATAAAAAATAATATTGAAAAATATCCTAGAGTTGCAGGTAAACAAGATTGTAATATAGATTTTAGAAGAGTACCAAATTTAAAAGTATATTTTGAAAGAAATCAAATTGTTTTAACAACCGATTTGACTAAAATTGAAGAATGGCAACCAGGAGATATAGTTGTTTTTGGAACATCACACATAGGAATTATATCAGACAAAAGAAATAAAAAAGGTGTACCATATTTACTTCATAATGGAGGGCAACCAGTAAGAGAAGAAGATATTTTAGAGTTATACAATGAATATGAAGCTATTTCGGGACATTATAGAGTAAAATAGGAAGTAAGAATAAATTAATATACATATTTTCATTAGGAATGTTATTAAAATAAAGAATGACTAACAAAATAAAAGAACTAAAAAGAGAATTAACAGAAGATGAAAAAACGAAATAATAAACAAGGTTATAAAAAAATTTATATGTAAAATGTAAAAAGAAATATAAATATAATATTATGAGGTGATGGATTGAAGAAAATAGATAAAAATCTAGTAGGACAAAAAATGGGATTTTTAAATATAATAGATATAGATAGAAGAAACTCAAAATTGTATTGCAAATGTAAATGCGATTGTGGAAATATAGTAGATATATATAAAGGGAATGTTACGAGTGGACATACAATTAGTTGTGGTTGCAAAAAGAATAGATTATTACTTGAAGAAAGACAAGGTCAATTAATAGGAAAAAAGTTTGGAAATCTTTTGGTACAGAAAGAATACATAAAAGATAATAGAATATCATATTGTGAATGTAAGTGTGATTGTGGTAAGAATAAAACAGTTAAAACTTATTTATTAAAGCAAAACAAAATAACTCATTGTGATAATTGCTTATTACAATATGATTATTTAAAAGGAAAGAAGTATGGAGAGCTAGAAATATTAGATGTAGAGAGAAAACAAAATAATTTATATTGTAAATGTAAATGCAAATGTGGAAATGTAGTTTATGTTCTAAAAAGAGATATTTTAAATGGAAGAATATCAAATTGTGGATGTAGTTTTGATAAACAAAAGTATTTTTCTATAATTGGAAAAAAGTATGGAAAATTAAGAGTTTTAGATGTAGAAAAAGAAAAATCTGTTATTTATTACTTGTGTAAATGTGATTGTGGAAATACAATTAGAGTCAATGGTAGAACTTTGAAAAACAAGGAAAATCCACCACATTGTGGATGTGAGTATGTAGGGAAAAGATATAATAAACTGGTAGTAATCGATGTTATAAGATTAGATAAAAAAGTATTTTTAAAATGTAAATGTGATTGTGGAAATATTACATTAGTAGAATATTGGAATTTAAAAACAGGACATACATCTAGTTGTGGATGTATAGTAAAGAATAATGAATATAAAGATATTATAGGAAAAAGATTTGGTAAATTAATTGTAATTAAAGAATTAGACAATAAGATGGATAAAAATGGACATCGACATTTTATATGTAAATGTGACTGTGGAAATGAAATTGAAGTTTTAGGACATAACTTATTAGCAAATCAGACACAGAGTTGTGGTTGTAGAAAGATAGTTAGAAGATTACAAAGTAAAACTCCAATTACCAATAAGAGTGGTGTAAAAGGAGTATTTTTTGATAAAAGAAATAAAAAATGGATTGCGAGTCTTGGCATTAACTATAATAGATATAAAATATATGAAAAAACATTTGGAGAAGCAATTACAGAAAGAAAAAAATTAGAGAAGGAATACCATTTGCCCATAATCCAAAAATATCAGTAAAAAGAAAATAAATGTTAAATTTTTTTAAAAAAGTTCCATAAAACAGTCAAAAACTGGTGCTTAAAAGGAATTAAAATGCTCTGTTTTGTGCAATATAATATTGGTACAAAAGGGAGTGAAAAAGGTGGTATTTGATAAGTATTTTTTAAAAAGAGATAATATTTTAAAAAGAAGAATTGAGATAGATGTTAGTTTATATAGTAAATTAAAAGAACTATCAGAGATATATGATGCATCTATAAATAAATTAGTAAATGTTGCTATCATTGAAATGGTAAAAAATAATAATGTAAATATTTATGATAGATCAGAAACAGAAATTACAGAATCACATAATTTTAATATTAGAGAATCTGTATATAGAGAATTAGAGAAATTAAGAGATAGACACCACTTATCAATATATAAACTTGTAAATATAGCAATTTATAATGCAATAAATAGTTAAAGAATTAGAAAAATCTAGTTCTTTTTTTAATTTCGTTATAAAAAAGAAAAAAATGTCGAAAAATCTTTTATTTTTACATCAAAAAAGCAACAAAAATGACTGTAAAAAGATTGACTAAAAAATGGAAAAACAATATAATATAGAATAATATCATATTTTAAGGGGAAAAAGGTTGAATAATGATAAAATAGAAGAATTATCAAAAAGAACAGTACAATTATTTGAAAAAACAAAAAACAGTGTAATTTATATGCAGCAGAAAGAAAAATGCTATATAGCTATTTTATTAAAAGAGAAAATATAGGAGAATGGAAAAAATATGTTGTAGAAGTAGAAGAACTAACCAAAAATGATTTATAGATATGATAAATAAAAAGAAAGGAGGCAAAATATGACAGAAATAGAAGAATTGTTAGAAGATATAAAAACAAATGGAATGATTAGAAGACTAGATGAACTTGGAAGAATTGTTATACCGATAGAATATAGATATAACAAAGTAGAAGATGGACAAACAAAAGTAAAAGTTTATAATATAAGAAAATATGTAATAATCGAGATTCTAGATGATCAAAATATAGAAGGAACAAGAAAATTTGATGATTTAGGAAGAGTAACTATTAATAAAGAAATACGAGATACATTAAATTGGAAACAAAAAGATAAAATAGAAATATGGAATTATGGTAAATATTTTATATTGAAAAAAGCTAATTTGGGATGTGTCTTTTGTAATAATGAAACAGAATTAATATCATACAAGCAAGAATTAGTATGTGAAAAATGTAGAAAAGAATTGAGTACAATGTAAAGTTGTTTATGGAATATAAAGAAAAATGATATGGCTTTGAAACTGATAAAAAAACACTAATATTAGGGTATTAGTGTCCAAAGTAGTGGTCTGTATTAGCATATAATTCATCAAATGTAATTGATAGAGCAAGACAAAGAGCTTTAGCCTCAAAATCTTTGACAAGTCTTTTATTATTTTCAATTTCATAGATATCAGCTTTAAACATAGTTAAGCCTAAAAGTTCTAATTTACAACATAAATCTTGTTGAGAAAGTTGCTTACTTTCACGGATGCGTTTTAAATTAGTTCCGAACAATATTAACATTATTATCTAATTTTCGTATAGATCCCATAAAGACTCCTTTCATAACTTTTACACATTGTATAATATTTTTTTATCCTTACTGACAAACCCAGTTTGCCAGAGAGCGAAATTAAATAAGAAAGTAGGAAAAAATTATGAATTTTGAAAATAGAAGTGAAATTACTGATAAATTAATAGAATTGATAAATGAATCAAGATTAAATTATAAGCAAAAACAAAAGGTATATATTTTAATAAAAAATTTGAAAAATACTACAGACATTCAAAAAGATAGATTTATATCTTTTTATGGATTAGATAAAAACAGCGATAAAGGACAAACACTTGGCGAAATTGCTGAAAAATACAATTGTTCTACCACAGCTATTAGATGTTCTGTTATTTCTGTAAAGAATAAATTATCAAGACTAAATGAAACTACTGAAATTATTAAAAAAATAATAGATGAAAATAATAGTAGTAATGGAGGAGTTTAATGAAAAGAAAGATAAAGGTTGTAATTGCAGATGACGATATGGGAATGCGTGATTTAATAACAAGATTATTAAAAAAGCATGAAGATATTGAAATATTAGGGGTAGCTAAAAATGATAAGGAAGAAATACAATTAATAGAAAATTTAAAACCAAGCATAGTAATTACGGATCTTATGAGAAATCACAGATATACAGGACTTGATATTATAAAACAATATGAGGCAAAAGACAGTGGACCTGCTTTTCTTGTTATATCATCAGATGATATAAATGAAGTAATAAATTATAATATAAAAAAAATTAAAGGTCATATAAAAAAAACATTTACCGATTATGAAAAAATATATAATGAATTAAAAAGAATAAATAAAGAAATAGAAGATGAAGCATATTTGAAATGGCAACAAAATCATTTTTATAAACCAATTCTTAATTTAAAAAAAGCCTTTTCTTTGCAAGAACGTATAAATTTAAAAAGATTAGGAATTAAACTAAAAAACAAGGATTATACAGAACATGAATTAGAATGCTTCTGGATGGACTTTTTAGCTTATTATGATGATCCAGATAATGAATTAAGTGAAGAAGAAAAAGAATACATAAAGCCACTAGAAAATACGAAAGTAAGTAGAAAAAGTTATAATGATTTAGCAAGAAAGATAGAAGATATTTTAAAAATAATATATATAGAAAGTAGGAAACATGGAGGAAATAGAAGAATTTATAAAAAAGATTAAAGGTAATGGAATTATAAGAAAATTAGATGAGTTAGGTAGAATAGTAATTCCAATGGAATATAGAATGAATAAAATTGTCGATGGTGAAACAAAAGTAAGAATATACATTAGAAATAATTATGTTATAGTTGAAATACTTAACAATGAACTAAAAGAAAATATAAAAAAGTTTGATAATTTAGGAAGAATAGTAATAGAAAAAGAAATAAGAAAGAATCTTGGTTGGATAGAAGATGATGAAATCATAGTATGGGACTGTGGAAATGCATTTATCTTACAAAAATTAAGAAAAGAATGTGTATTTTATAAAAAAATAATAATCTTATGAAATTTAAAAATGAATTAATATGCGAGGAATGTAAAAATGAATTAAAAGAGATATAAAATATATAATCTAATAAGACAGAAGAAGTTGAATTTATACGATATTTGTTATATAATTTAAAGCGAATATAAAAATTTTTATAGGAGCACATTTACATGGATGAATTTCAAAAAGAAAAAGAAAATTTGAAAATTATAATAGAAAAATATAAAGAAGCTATGCAAGACTATGAATTAAGACTTAAAGCGATACCAAGAATATATATAAATAATCCTATAATGATGCAAAATTTTACCGAAATATATACTGAAAAACTAAAGTTAATGGAAAAAAGCATAAATAAACCATTTTTTGCAAGAATAGACTTTGCGAGAGATGGAGAAAAAATGGTAGAAAAATTTTATATTGGTAAAGTTGGAGTGATGGATGAAGAAAATAACAATATAGTAATAGACTGGAGAGCTCCAGTATCATCAATGTATTATGATAGCAATATTGGTAGAGCTTCGTATATAGCTCCAGAGGGGATCTGCACAGGAGAATTATTATTAAAAAGACAATATAATATCGAAAATAGTGAATTAAAAAGTTTTCAAGATATTGATACTGTGTCTAATGATGATTTGTTAAAACCATATTTGGGAGCAAGTGCGGACAGTAGATTAAAAAATATAGTAGCTACAATACAACAAGAGCAAAACTCAATTATAAGAGAACCAATATCAAAAAACCTAATTATACAAGGTGTTGCAGGAAGTGGTAAAACAACAGTAGCATTACATAGAATTGCATATTTAGTTTATAACAATCGAGATTATATTAAGCCAAATCAATATTTAGTTATAGGTCCAAATAAATTTTTTGTGAGTTATATTTCAGGAGTATTACCAGATTTAGATGTAGAAAATGTAAAACAATTAACTTATGAAGAATTATGTGCAGAATTTTTAAATGAAGATATTAAATTAATCAATGAAGATAAAAAATTAACTATGTCTATATTAGATGAAAATGAATTAATATATGAAAAAATTAAAGTTTCTATGAGATTCAAACAGGCTTTAGATAAATTTATGAAAGAAATAAACGACAATATAATACCAGATAAAGATATAGAAATAAAAGGATATAAAGTAATAAAAAAGGACATTATTAAAAAACATTATTTTTCAATAGAAGATTCTGATATTTATAATACTCTTAAGAAAAAAATAGACAGAACTGAATTGATATTAGCTAAATATATAGAAAATGAAAACGAAGAAATACTAGAAAGTGTAAGAAAACAATACAAGGAAAATACAAGTAACCTTTCTAAAGAGAATAATATGAATGAATTAAAAGAACTAGACTTTGTAGAAAATAAAATAAAAACAGGTTGTAAAACATATTTAAAAAACTATTTTAAAAATATTATTCCTAATATTATAGAGATATATATTAAATTTTTAACAAACATAAAAAAATATATGGAAATTGAAAGTTTTTATAATGTAGAGCAAAAAATAAAAGCTAATATTGCTAATCTAAAAGAGCAGAAAGTAGAATTTGAAGATTTAAGTGCTTTAATTTATTTGAAATCTAAGATATGTGGAGCTGGCGAATATGAAAAGTATAAACACATAGCAATAGATGAGGCACAAGACTTTGGAGAGTTTAGCTTTTATGCCCTAAAATATTTATTAAAAAATTCTACTTTTAGTATATTTGGGGATTTAGCACAATCAATTTATCAATATAGAGGTATAAAAAGTTGGAAGGAAGTATCAAATAATACATTTGAAAGCAAATGTGAAACCAAATATCTTTTAAAAAGTTATAGAACAACAACTGAAATAATGAATTCAGCTAATGAAATTACTAATTACATAAAATTAAATACTGCTCAACCAGTTATAAGACATGGTAAACAAGTAAACTTCATTAATTATAATAATTATATTGAGCAAATCGATATAATTAAAAATATATTAAACCAATATAAAGAAAACGAATATAAAACTGTTGCTATAATTTGTAAAGATGAAGAAGATGCACTATTAATACATAAGGAATTAAAGTCTGAAAACATTGAAATAAACATTATAACAAACACAGATAGGCAGTATGATGGTGGAGTATGTATAATAACAAGTTATTTAGCCAAAGGATTAGAATTTGATGGAGTTATAATTTCAAATGCATCAGAAGGAAAATATGATTCCAATAAAAATATAGATATGAAGTTACTATATGTAGCAATGACAAGACCATTACATGAATTAAATGTATTATACAATAATAATATTGTTAAACCATTGAAAACAAATGTAGAACGTTAGAAATAAAATAAGAAGATATATAATATTTAAGTTATTAACATATGTGTGCTAAAAATAGAATGATAACATTTTTAGTAAAATACATTATATAAAATAAAAATAATAAAAGGAGTTGATAAAAATGAAAGACACTATAATTTATCTAATTAGACATGCTGAAACTATTGATGAAAATGGGATTCGTAATACAAATGAAGATTCTCAAATAATTAATGAAAAAGAAATACTATCTGTAAAAGGTGAAGAACAATCAAAAAAATTAAGTGAAAAAATTGAATTGAATGACATTGATGTAATTTGGTCAAGCAGTTATACAAGAGCAAAAGCTACTGCAAAATATATTGCTAATGCTAATAATTTGCCTATTAATTTAGATGATAATTTAAGTGAAAGAAAACTTGGCAACTTAAAAGAATTGGGCGAATTTATGAAGGATAAAAGCACTAGAGATCCTTCTCAAGAACAATTATTAGATAGAAAATTTAAAACTTCTGATGGAGAAAGTGCTGAAGAAACACAAAAAACAATGACTAAATTCTTTGACAAAATTTTAAAAGAATATGAAGGAAAAAGGATTGTAGTTGTAAGCCATCGGGGGTTCTATAAAATTCTTTTTATTAAATTGGTGTGAAGTAAATGAGAATGTTAAATTAGTATATAATAATATACCTTTAGATATAACATCACCTTGTTTATTAAAAATGACATTTAGAAAAAATGAATTAGTAAATTTAGAACAAATAAAATAATAAAAATTCTAAAATTAAAATGTGTAAATTGAAAAAATGTTAGATATTTATATTCACGCTATTTATAAGAATCCAAGTAATGAGGGTATCCTGTAAATAGGAAATCCTCATTTTTTGATTAATTTTGAAACTTTCAAATTTTAACATTAAGAATTTTAGATAAATAAATCTAATTAATAGAAATTGATATTTTATTTGAATATATGTAAATTGACATAATTTACATATATGGAGTAATTTGTATGAAAAGTGGAGGAGATTATATGATAAAAAATATAGGATGGACATTAGGAAACGACTGTCCATGTAAATGTAAACATTGTTATTCTTTTTCTGTTAGAGAAAAAGGACAAAATTTAACTAAAGAAATAGTAGATAAAGTAATTTATCAAATTGAAAAATTAAATGTAGAAACTGTAAATTTAGGTGGAAATGAGCCAATATTTACTAATGGATTAGATGTACATAAGAGTATGTTGCCATATATATTGAAAGAATTAAATAAAAGAAATATTAAGGTAGGGATAACTACAGCAGGAATAAGTCTAATAGCATTAAAAAATACATACCCTGAGTGTTTAAAATTATTAAATGATGTAGATATTAGTTTTGATTCTCCTTTTGAAAAAGAACATAACGAAAATAGAGGTGCAGATGTATATAAGTATGCTATCCAAGCATTGCAAATTTGTAAAGATAATAATATTGAATCAGGAATTATAATGTGTGCAATGAATTGGAATTTTAATAAAGAACGTATAGATGCATTGATAGAATTAGCTAGAAAATATGATTCTAATATTAGATTTAATTTATTAAAACCAATACAGCCAGAACATTTTAAACTTGTACCAACTAAAGAACAAGTACTAGAAAATTATAAGTATTTGTTTGAAAAATGTGATACCATTGAATTAAGCGAACCTACATTATCAGGACTAACTGAGAATGATAAAATAAAAGGGTGTGCATGTGGAATATACTCTATGCGAATTAATTCAATAACACCAGAAGGAAAGATTCCTGTATCTCCTTGTGTTTATATGCATGATTATAGAGTAGGGGATTTACTAACTGATGATATTTTTGATATAGTTAATTCAGAACAATTTAAAGCTTTCAAAATAAGAAAAGAAAACTATGAAAAAATAGAAGGTTGTAAAGATTGTGAGAAAGCTGATATATGTAGAGGTGGCTGTTTTGCAATGGCATATACATACAAAAAGTGTGAAACAGGAGAAAAAGATTTGTATGCTAAAGATCCATTTTGCTTTAAAGATATAAAAATAGATAGAAATATTCAGTATAAAAAAGGAGAAAAACAGTTGGTACATGAAAATTATTTATGTACTTGGATAGGAAAACCAAAAAGTGAGGGAGAAATATAAATGAAATCTAATATAGTAATTAAAGAAAATTTAGCTCTTACTAATGAAAAAATAAAATCAATGTGTAGATTGAATTTTGAAGATAATGATTTTTTATTTACAACAGAAAATGGTAAAAATATTATCTTAGATAAGAGAAAAAATACTATATATAGTGAAGGTAATAATACTACTATTAAATTGGATAAATATATAGAATATTTGCAAAATGTTCAAGAAAAGAGAACAAAAAAAGTTATACTTACAACATTATCACCAAATACTCACAGAACATCTGAGGAAAATTTAGGCTTATCGTATTTAGCAGCAGTATTAAGAAAAAATGGATACAACGTTGAAATTATAGATGGTTGGCTTGAGGATTTAAAAGATGAAGAAGTATTAAAAAAAATAATGGACAATAAAGATACTTCAATAGTAGGTATATCATGCTATATGTCAAATAATGACAAATCTATAGAATTAGCAAAAAAAATAAGAGGTATAAATCCGAATATAAAATTAATGTGTGGTGGCTTTGGCCCATCATTTAATCCTCAAAAATTTATTAAAGATAGTATATTTGATATTGCTATGATTGGAGAAGGAGAAGAATCAATTATAGAAGTATGTGACTACTTTATTGGAAAGGATACCAAGAAACTTAATGAAATAAAAGGAATAGCTTATGAAAATAATGGAGAAATTACAAAAACTCCAAAAAGAGAATTAATAAAAAATTTAGATGATATTCCATTCCCTGCCAGAGATACAATGAAAATGGCAAAAGACAGAAAATCTACTGTTAACATATTGACTGCAAGAGGCTGTATGGGAAATTGTTTATTTTGTTCTGTTAATGCCTTTAACAAATTATCTATAGGTAATAAGTGGAGGGGCAGAGGAGTAGATAGTATAGTTGATGAATTAGAACAATTACAAAATATGGGAGTTAAATATGTAAAAGTAATTGATGATAGTTTTTTAGAAAAAGAAAGAGATGAGAACTGGGCAAAAGAATTTAGAGATAAAATGCAAGAAAGAGGAATAAACTTATCACTTAGAGGTTCTTTAAAAGCAGATCAAGTCGAAGACAAAAAAATGCAGTATTTAAAAGAAGCAGGTTTTCATTCATTTGCATGTGGTATAGAAAATGGTTCAAATACAGCATTAAAAAGAATGAATAAGAGTGCTAGTTTGGAAGATAACAAGAAGGCATTAGATATATTAAAAAAATATGGAATTTATGTACAAGCAGGTTTTATTTTATTTGATGACAATACTACATTTCAAGAATTAAAAGAAAATTATGAATTTTTAAGAGAATATGATTGGATTATAACAAAGGGGATTTTTTCAGAAATGTTTGCAGCAGATGGAACTCTATATACGGAGAAACTAAAAAAAGAGGATAAAATTGTAAAAAGTGATGTATATGATAATAATAAATATGAAATAGTAGATCCAAAAGTCAAATTAGTATATAATTCATTAAAAAGATGGCATAAATCACATATGAAGTTATATGATATGATAATTGATCCAATTTCTTCTCCAAAAGCAATAGACTCTACAGGAGAAAAAGAATTTTATGATTTATATTATCAATTAAAATTAAAGGATTTAGACTTTATGCAAATGGTGTTAGAAGATGTTGAATTAGGAATATCAGAAGAACAATTAAATCAAAATATTATTAAACAAATAGCTAAAAATAGTGACTTTTATGAAAAAATAAATAAACAAGGGAAAAAATTATGCGAAAAATATGAACTAAATTATGATGGAAAAGAAAATCCATTTATAAGATAATAAATATTTCAAAAGCAAATTGCTAGATAAATTGACAAAAATTAACTTAATTTGTATAATGTGCTTAAAATAGCTATTAAATTATATTATTTTAATGGTAAAAATAAGGAGGTAACATTATGGCTATTATGAATGTAACTAAAAACGTTAAAAATCAATTTTCAAATGATAAAAATTTAGCTATGAGAATTAATTTTTATAAAAAATACACAACTAATAAATATAAGTTTGCAGATTGGCTATTTGATAAATATGTTTTTAAAGAAAACATGAAAATATTAGAATTAGGATGTGGAAACGGAAATCATTGGGAAGGAAAAGTTGAAACTTTGCCCCATGGGTGTAGTTTGGTATTATCAGATTTCTCAGAAGGTATGTTAGATTTAGTTAGAGAAAAATTTTCTGCAAATGAGAATGTTTCAATTAAGAAAATTGACATACAAGAAATTCCATTTGAAGATGAAAGATTTGATATTGTAATTGCAAACCACATGTTATTCCATGTACCAGATTTAAATAAAGCATTATTAGAAGTAAAAAGAGTATTAAAAGACAATGGAGTTTTTTATTCTGCAACAGATGGCAATGGCGGAATGAGACCGTTTTTACATAATGCAATAGTTAGATTTGAACCAACATCTACTGCATTTACAGAACAGTTACCATTTAATCTTCAAAATGGTTGTGAAATTTTAGGCAAATACTTTAAAAATGTTCAAAGATTCGATTATGAAAATACACTTGCAATAACTAATACACAAGACTTAATAGAATGGTTAAAGTCAACTAAATCTATTTCAGGTTATTCAGATGAAAGTTTATTAAATTTATATAATTATTTTGAAGATATAAGAATAAAAGATGGTGCTATAAATATTCCAAGAGAAACAGGGGTATTTATAAGTGTTAAATAAGATTGAAAAGAGGTATCTTATATGGAATTTGAAAATTATGAAAGAGAACTTAAATATTTAATAAAGAAAAATGAAAAATATACTTCAAAACAATTTCTTGAATTTCTTTA
>ULXJ01006359.1_pt1 | contig 25962 bp, 29 predicted proteins | sample 1960981 | NCBI WGS metagenome assembly ULXJ01 (sample SAMEA4835830, study PRJEB28245) | human gut metagenome | biome: gut microbiome; material: fecal sample | place: Denmark | collected 2008 | reverse complement strand
GCCGCGGGCTCCGTCTCCGGCAGTGTGGGGATGGTCTGATCCACGGTCACGCCCTGTTGGGCCAGGGCGGCAATCAGAATCTGGCTGGCCGCCATCTGATCGTAGGTCGAGGCGCCGCCGGAGCTGACCACCGCGGCCGCTATGTCGTACTCCGGCAGGACCACCAGCGCGGCGTGGTAGCGGAGGGTGTCGCCGCCTTTGGCCAGAGCGGTGATGTCACTCTGGCAGAAGGGGTACCACTCCACATTGTCCCAGCCCAGGCCGTAGGCCAGGGAGTCCAAAGTGTCCTCCGGCCAGATGCCGCGGCTGTACTCGGGATAGGCCATGGCCTCCAGAGAGGACTCCTTCAGCAGTGAGCTGCCGGTCAGGGCGCCGCCGAAGGCCGCCAGATCGGAGGCGGTGGCGTAGAGGCCGCCAGCCCCGATGGCGTTCAGGGAGTCTACAGGCAGAGCCTCCGTGCTGGTGCCGGAATAGGTCTTGGCCAGGCGGCTGGTGTCAAAGTCATCTCCGGGCGCAAAGGTGCTCTCCAGGCCAAGAGGGTCCAGGATTTCCCGGTCCACGTAGTCCATGAAGTCCATGCCGCTGACGGCCTCCACGATCAGCTCCGCCAGGGTGAAGCCGTCGTTGCAGTAGACGCTGTAAGCGCCCGGGTCGGCCACGAGCCGCTGGGTGGACAGGCTTTCCAGCAGATTGTCGGTGGCGGAGGGGTCCGGATCGTCAAAGAGGACGGCGCCGGACAGGCTGGTACCCATGATGCCGGAGGAGTGGTTCAGCAGCATCCGCACGGTGATGTTTTTGTAGCGGCTGTCGGCCATTTTGAAGTCCGGCAGATAGCGGGTGACCGGGGCGTCCAGGGATACCTTCCCGTCCTCCACCAACTGCATCACCGCCACGGTGGTGTAGATTTTGCTGACGGAGCCGATGCCATAGAGAATGTCGGTGGTCAGAAGCCGGTTCTCCGTCTTGGAGTAGACGCCACTGACACCGGTATCGGTGATCTGGCCGTCCTGCCACAGTGCGTACTGGATGCTGACAGCGCCACCGTAAGTAGCTGCGGCATTGATGGCGGTTTCCACGGGGTCCGCTGCCGCATCGGTTTCCTCCGCGGCGGCGGAGACCGTCAGGCTCAGAGCCAGGGTCAGCGCCAGCAGCAGGGCGCTCCAACGGGTTCGCAGTTTCATAAGTTTTTCTTCCTTTCCCGCCCCGGAGGGCGCCGTGACCGGTGCCCCGGCCTGGTTTCTGCCTATAGGGTATACCCTCCACCTGGGGGAAGGTCAAGTAAAAGTTTTGTGCAGGAGCGGAGTGGGTCTTCATAGCGGAAAAGCGGCGTGGAAGGTTCCGCGCCGCCTTTTTGCTTGCTTTTTCAAAAGACGTAAAGGGAAACTGCCTTTCAACCTCGGCTGGCCCAGGTTGTCAGTGTTCCCAGCAAAGGTTCAAAGTCCACGCCCTCCCGCATGGGCAGCCCCTCAGCGGCGGTCCGCTCCGCACACAGGCGCACAAAGTCCACGGCGGCCCGGGCGGCCTCTGTCAAGGAGGCGCCCTGTACCAGCGCGCCGGTCAGAACACTGGCGAACACATCGCCGGTGCCGTGGAACTCCCGGGGCACCCGTTGGGTCTCCACTACCTCGACCCGGCCGGTTGAGGCATCGTAGCAGACAGCACCGGTTTCCCCCTCCTCGGCAGAGGCACCGGTCAGTACCACAGAGCGTTTCCCCTCCAGGCTCAGCCGCTCCACAATTTCCCGGCAGCCAGCTTCCCCGGTGGGCAGGTCCTCATAGGGGATGTCCAGCAGCAACGCCGCCTCAGTCAGATTAGGGGTGATCACATCTGCCTGGGCGGCCAGGTGAGCGGTGCCGGCACACATGGCGGGGGTATAGGTCTGATAGACCCTACCATGGTCTCCCATGACCGGATCCACGACCACCACGGTGCCGGGAGCGCGGAAGTCCCGAATAAAGTCCTCCACAATCCCGATCTGCCGCTCACTACCCAGGAAGCCACTGTAGAGAGCCTGAAAGGAGAGCCCTAACTGTTTCCAATGGGCGGAAACCTTCGGCATCTCGTCAGTCATGTCCAGAAAGGTGAATCCCTCGAACCCGCCGGTATGGGTGGAGAGGAAGGCGGTGGGAAGAGGGCAGCACTGGATGCCCATGGCAGAGAGAATGGGAATGGCCACGGTCAGGGAGCAGCGGCCGAAGCCGGACATGTCGTGGATGGCGGCAACACGAGGTGTCATCATGGTGTGTTTCCTCTTTTCAGCGAAAAACTTTATAGCGGGTCCTATTTTAACGCAGTTTTTCCTATTGTTCAAGAGCGGAGGATGTGTTATACTGCATATGTTCCTTTCCCAAGGACGGCGATGCCGGAGATAGACGAGGGGAGGATTGGGCGCCTGACTGGGGCGCACAGGAAAAATGTGGCGGTCAGTCCTGCTGAAATCGGTACCTGTGATGGAATCGGTAAATGTGCGGGATTCAGGCGCTGTCACCTCAGTGAAGATTTTTCGTCCTGTTGTCGGTACTCGTTTTCCCAAAAACTGAATATGCGCCTGTGATGGAATTGGTAGACATGCGAGATTTAGGTTCTCGTGCAGCGATGCGTGTGGGTTCGAGTCCCTTCAGGCGCACCATATGAGACGTCGCTGGTGACGCAATGACGTGAAAGGAAGCCCCCTATTATAGGGGGCTTCCTTTTTGACCTTTTTTCTGAATCAGGAAATTGTGGTTTTTCCCGGTATTGACATCTATCAAAGTGTACCTTTGCTGCTTCCGACACCTTCGGTTCCACGGAGGGAATCCTTGTTTGCGTGGTTGGACGTTACCATTCATGATCGGATTTTAGGTACGATGAACGATTGGCAGATGCCAACCGTTTAATTGACATCTGCCAATATAAAAGATATACTGCTTCGTATGGTTGGAGGGGAGTATTGTGACATTTCAGGACTATTTTCCCGTCTGGGATAAGCTGAATCCAGATCAGCAGAGTCGAATTCTTGGCAGTTTGATGACCCGGAATGTGAAAAAGGGTACGATTCTCCATAATGGGAGCATGGATTGCACGGGGCTGCTTTTGATCAAAGCGGGACAGCTTCGGGCGTACATCCTCTCCGATGAGGGGCGGGAAATCACCATCTACCGGCTATTCGACATGGACATGTGCCTGTTTTCCGCATCCTGCATCATGCGCTCGATCCAGTTTGAGGTGACAATCGAGGCAGAGAAGGATACGGAGCTTTGGGTCATCCCTGCGGAGACCTATGGAAGCATCATGAAAGAATCTGCACCTGTGGCAAATTATACCAACGAGCTGATGGCCAGCCGGTTTTCCGATGTGATGTGGCTGATGGAACAGATCATGTGGAAAAGCCTGGACAAGCGTGTGGCGGCATTTCTCCTGGAAGAATCCGCAATCGAAGGAACCAACGAACTGAAGATCACCCATGAGATGATCGCGAACCACCTGGGTTCTCACCGGGAAGTGATTACCCGAATGCTCCGCTATTTTCAGAGCGAGGGCATGGTGAAGCTGTCACGGGGTGTCGTGACGGTCCTGGATGAAGTAAAATTGAAAGAATTGCAGGAGCAGAAAGCGTGATGCTGGTGCATTATCCATTCCTGTTTTTTACCCTGCAGATTAATTGCGTCATCGTGCCCATGGGGCAGTAGACACACCAACTGCGAGGCTTGAACAACACCATGGTGAGCAGCCCAAGGACGGTGGAAGTCAGCATGACGCTGTAAAAACCAAAGGCGAACTGTGCCACGCCGGAATGAAACAGTGTCCCGTGGTACGCCCAGTTCCAGGGCAGCTTGAAGGTCCACAGCAGCGTGACCACCTGCTTGAGATCCTGCGTCCCGGCGAAAACCAGATAGGTGTTCCAAAGCATCAAGAAAAACATGGCGAAGAAAAAGATCAGGAAACCGTAGCGAAACCCTTTGCTTTTCATCCAGTTGGGGATATCCTTTTTTCGTGACAATCCGAAACGACCCCCAAGTAGAGCAAATAATTGGCCCCGGCCGCAGTAGCGGTTGCAGTAGCCCTTCGTCCCCTTTGTTACAGAGATGATGAGCGGAATGAAGAAGCAGAGCAGACCTAGCCATGCGAACAGGATATTGAAGAACCCCAGCAGTAGGTACAGCAGGGAAGCGATCCAGAGATAGTCATACCAGTGTTTCTTCACGCCTCCACCTCCTCAATCACAATAACGCTGGCCGGACACTCCTTCGCACACCGCCCGCAGCCCACACATTTCTCTTGCTTCACTTGGGCCATGATGCCCCGCACGATCTCGATGGCCTGCAGAGGACACACCTTTACGCAGCAGCCGCAGGCCACACAGGCTGCTTGATCTACAGAGGCTCTCCGCCGTTTTTTCACTGAATTCATAGGGTACCTCCCTGATTTTGATGAAAGTATCATAGCGTAAATATATGAAATGCACGGTGATGAAATCACATTGATTGCTGTCAATGGAAATGCCGCTCGTTCCGCTTATGAAGTCCACGAATAGATTAAGATGAAAGCAGACACCACATTCTTGTGAGCGTCTGCTTTCATCTTACCAGCGCATCAGGCAACAGAAAACCGAGGGGGATTCAATTGTATGCTGAAAGTGGAGCCGGCTTCCGGGGACAGCCCTCAAGGGGATTCCTAGCCAGGCAAATTATTTTTTCTCTCTGGGTGACAAAATTTCGCCTACATTTTTCTCCCTCCTGCCCAAAACGTGAAAGATGCCAAAATTTTTGTTGTATTGCCCCGGCAAACGTTGTATAATTTCTACATTAGGCATTCCCCCGCACCATGACCCGCGCCGCGGTACGCCGGGGCCGGGCGGCAGCACAACATAAGGAGTGGAACGAACATGAGCTATTCAGTACAAAACATCCGCAGCGTCTGTCTGCTGGGGCACAGCGGAAACGGCAAGACCGCCCTGGCGGAGAGTTTGCTGTATATGACCGGCGCCATCGACCGCATTGGCCGGGGTGCCGACGGCAACACCGTCTGCGACTACGATTCTGAGGAGATCAAGCGCCAGATCTCCATTTCCACCGCCGTGGCTCCTCTGGAGTACAAGGGTTGCAAGATCAACCTGCTGGACACTCCGGGTGCTTTCGATTTCGCCGGTGAGGTGATGGAGGCCCTGCGGGCCGCTGATGCTGCCATTATCGTCTGCTCCGCCAAGGACGGCGTGTCCGTGGGCCTGGAGAAGGCATGGAAGTACTGCGAAGAGCGGAACATGCCCCGTTTCATTTATATTTCCAAGACGGACGAGGACAACAGCGACTACAATGCCACCTTCGAGGCCCTGCGGGAGCGGTTTGGCAACAAGATTGCCCCGGTGGTGGTCCCCATCTGGGATGAGAACAAGAAGGTCACCGGTATCATCGATGTGCTGAACAAGCGCGCCTATGAGATGCAGAACCTCAAGCGGGTGGAGATCGAGATTCCTGAGGGCAAGGGCGAGGTCATCGAGGAGTTCAACAACGCCCTGAAGGAGTCCGTGGCTGAGACCAGCGAGGAGTTCATGGAGAAGTTCTTCGGCGGTGAGGACTTTACCTATGCCGAGATGATCCAGGGTCTGCGCCAGGGTGTCCGGGAGCTGAGCCTGTTCCCGGTGCTGTGTGGCTCCGCCGTCAACTGCATGGGTTCTCTCATGCTGCTGGACAATATCGTGGACCTGCTGCCCAACCCCATGGAGGGCAATTACCACAAGGCCACCAAAGCCGACGGTGAGACCGAGGAGTTCGTGGTTTCTCCCGGCGGTGTGCCCACCGCCTTCGTGTTCAAGACTGTCTCCGACCAGTACGGCAAGTACTCCTTCGTGAAGGTGCTCTCCGGCACCATTACCCCGGATCTGCCCATGGTCAACGCCCGCACCGGCTCCACCGAGAAGCTGGGCCGTCTGTACAGCATGCGGGGCAAGAAGGCCACCGAGGTCAAGGAACTGGTCTGCGGTGACATCGGTGCCATCGGCAAGATGGACAAGGTCAAGACCGGCGACACCCTGTGCGATTCCCGCAAGGTGGTGGCGCTGAAGCAGATTCCCTTTGCTGAGCCCTGCTACTCTGTGGCCATCGTGCCCAAGACCCGGGGCCAGGAGGACAAGATCGCCCAGGGCCTGGCTCGTCTCAATGAGGAGGATCCCACCTTCACTGTCACCAACAACGCCGAGACCCATCAGATGGTCCTCTCCGGCTCCGGTGACATGCAGGTGGATGTGCTGGTCAGCAAGCTGAAGAACCGCTTTAACGTGGAGGCGGAGCTGAAGCCCACCCGGGTGCCCTATCGCGAGAAGATCCGCAAGACCGTCCAGAAGCAGGGCCGCCACAAGAAGCAGACCGGCGGCAGCGGCCAGTTCGGCGACGTGTGGATCCGCTTTGAGCCCCAGACTGAGCAGGACGATATGATCTTTGCCGAGGAGGTCTTCGGCGGCTCCGTGCCCAAGAACTTCTTCCCCGCTGTGGAGAAGGGCCTGCGGGAGGCCTGTGCCCATGGTCCTCTGGCCGGGTATCCGGTGGTGAACCTGAAGGCCGTGCTGTACGATGGCTCCTACCACCCGGTGGACTCCTCTGAAATCGCCTTCAAGACCGCGGCCCAGTTGGCCTACAAGGCCGCCATGCCGGAGGCCAATCCCGTGCTGCTGGAGCCGGTGGGCGAGCTGAAGGTCACCGTGCCTGACAGCTACATGGGCGACGTGATCGGCGACCTGAACAAGCGGCGTGGCCGGGTCATGGGCATGGATCCCACCGGCGACGGCGAGCAGGTCATCACTGCTGAGGTACCCATGGCCGAGATGGGCTCTTACGCCATCGATCTGCGGTCCATGACCCAAAGCCGCGGCAGCTTCGTGTTCCACTTCGTCCGTTACGAGGACTGCCCGCCTGCGGCCCAGGAGAAGGCCATCGCCGAGGCGAAGGCCCTGGCGGAGGAGCAGTAATCCCCAATTTCCAATATTGCATCAAAACGGCGGGACCCCCAGGTCCCGCCGCTTTTTAAAAGGAGGCAGTCAAATGTACGAATACAAATATCTGCCTGTGGAAACCGGCGGCGGATTTCTCTCCGGCTCCCGGGAACATCGGGAGCTGATCGACCGCTATGCCGCCGAAGGGTGGCGGTATGTGGGCTTTTTCCCGGTGGCCTTTACCGGACATGGGGGCATCAGCAACGTGGACCTGATTTTCGAGCGGGAGAAAAAATAAAAAATTCCTCGTCTGTTGCATAAGCAACTTCAAATATTCGAATATCCTGTTATACTGAGACCATCCAAAAGGCAACGGAAAAATGGAGAATATTAATCATAAAAAATATGTTGAGGAGGAAATAACAATGAAAAAGTGGGTTTGCTCTGTTTGTGGTTATGTGTATGAGGGCGAGAATCCCCCCGAGAAGTGCCCCCAGTGCGGTGTTCCCGCCTCCAAGTTCGTGGAGCAGAAGGGCGAGATGAGCTGGGCTGCCGAGCACGTTGTGGGCGTGGGTAAGTCCTTTGGCGATAATGTGCCCGCCGAGGTTCAGAAGGAGATTCTTGACGGCCTGAACGCCAACTTCGCGGGCGAGTGCACCGAGGTCGGCATGTACCTGGCCATGGCCCGTGTGGCCCACCGTGAGGGCTATCCCGAGATCGGCCTGTACTGGGAGAAGGCTGCTTATGAAGAGGCTGAGCACGCCGCCAAGTTCGCCGAGCTGCTGGGTGACGTGGTGACCGATTCCACCAAGAAGAACTTGGAGATGCGGGTTGAGGCCGAGAACGGCGCTACCGCCGGCAAGTTCGAGCTGGCCAAGCTGGCCAAGCAGTACAACCTGGATGCTATCCACGACACTGTACATGAGATGGCTCGCGACGAGGCCCGTCACGGCAAGGCTTTCGAGGGCCTGCTGAAGCGCTACTTCGGCTAATTCAAACCGGATAATAAGGCACTTTTTGAGAGGGAACCGGGAAACCGGTTCCCTCTCTTTTTGCGTTTCCGCCGCCAAGGTGTGCAAGTTGGTGTGCAACTTTTCCCCGTTTCACACTTTTTTGACTTTCACATGTGCAACTCCCGTGAATTACACCTATATCAAGCGGTTTTGACCGCTTAATACCGAAAAATAAAGAGAAATACACAACTTTTGAGAAGTTTTTGCTTTGATGGGGCAAAAATCAAGAAGTTTTGAAGCGTTTTCCTCGACTTTCACCGATTTTTGAGCCGCCAGGGCAAAAAATCCCCGCCACCGATGGATTTTTCACCGTCCTCCTTTCGTTTTGCAGCCGTTTCCGGCTGCTTTTTTCTTGTTTTTATTATACTACATGTGCTGATTAAAGTACAGGTTTTTCTTTGGACGGTGCTATACTTAAAGCACAAAGAGGGACAGAGAACAAGAAAAAAACAAAGCCCCTCAAAACAAAAAAATAAAATGAAAAAGGAGATTACCACCATGAAAAAGAACACCATCATCATTCTTGACGCCACCCAAGCCCAGGTCACCAAGGCTTTTGCGAAGCAGGCCCGTATCTTTGGAACTCCCGAATACAGAGAGTGGAGAGCCTTCCTTGCGGAGAACCCTGGTACTGAAATGGTTACCAAGACCATTAAGAAAAAGAAGGACAAGAAGAACGACGCCAAGAACAGAACCTATAAGAAGATGGCCGAGTACATCAGCTTGCAGGAGAACCCCGACGCGCTGATGAAGGAGTTTGAGGCGCAGAAGAAACTCTCCATTGTTCAGAAAAGCCCTTACCGTTTTGTCTTGAACTGGTTCCTTGATACTTTCCCCGAATTGAAGGAGGACGAGGACAAGAAGGACGAGGACAAGGCCACCGCCGCCGAGGAAGCCGCTCCCGCCAGCGAAGCCGCCGCCGATCAGAACGAAGAGGCGGAAATGAAACAGACCGCTTGAAGTGTATTTTTCAAAAACCAGAAAAGGAGCTTGACACTATGGAAAAAGATAGAAATTCAATGATTGACTTCTTGCTTGCCGCCTATGAAGGCGAACCGGAATACCAGGAGCAGGAAAAGCGGTTAGAGGCCCTGACCGATACCCAGCTAAAGGAAGAGTATGAAGCCGTTTGGGAAAAGGTAATGTCCGATGTGGACAGGAACGACCTGTTAGAGTTTGCACACTAAATAGAAATATCAAATATTGAAAAGGAGAAGAGTACCATGAAGAACACTTACAAGATTGATTTTGTGAACAACACCCTGACCATGAGCAAGGCTTTCGAGGAAGCCCTTAACAATCCCGCCTCCGAGGAATACAAGCTGTTTCTGCAGCTCCGCGCCGACTTCCCCGGCCTGACCATTATCCGCAAGACCCGCCGCGCCCCCAAGAAGGCCCGCCCCACCAAGAACCTGACCTACAAGCACATGGAGCAGTACATGGGCGTGTTTAAGAACGCCGACGAGCTGCGGGCCCAGTTTAAGGTGGTTAAGGAGTGCTCCAAGCAGCAGCCCAGCCCCTACAAGTTCGTGCTGAATTGGTTCAAGACCCAGTTCCCCAAGTACAAGGAGCTGCCCGATTTCGGCAACAATGCCCCCAAGGTGATCGACCTTGCGGCTTTCCAGAAGAAGCAGGAAGAGAAGCAGGAGCAGGACGAAAAGAAGGGCGCTTGATAACAATGGAATACAAAACGAGAGAGGACGGTACTGCTGGTGTACCGTCCTCTCTGCGCTTTATTGTTTTGTAAGCACCATGGAATAATCGCCGTTTTGGGCAAGCAGCAAATATCTTGTTTCGTCGTACTGGTAGGGAGTAAAGTAATAGTCTGTTGTTTTCTGTTCCCCGCTACTGGTGTAGCTATGGGTGCAGACAACGCTGTCACCTTCCATTCGCCACGCCTCATACATGGAGTATTCTGCTCCTTCGTATGTATAGCTGGCATCCACCGTACCGTCCTCATGAAATGTAATGGTGTGGGTTCCGTCCCCGTCTCCGCCGTAATTATTCCGCATGGCAAACGTCGCATCCGTCAGCAGAGCTTTAACGGCATCGCCGCTCATAACCTCTAACCCAGAATCAGCGATTGTGTTCTGGAGGATTGTCCTGTCATAATAATTAAACCGCTGAAATCTCTCTTCAATCGTTGAATCGCGGATTGTGTCCTCCACAATTTCTGCTTCTCTGTAAATTCCGTCAGCATCTTTAATCGCTGAAATTGTAATCTCGTAAGGAAGCCCTGTAAATTGCTCATACCAGCTTAAATCAGTTCCTTCGGTAAAGTACACTACCTTTAAGAACGAATCGCCATCCACTTCAAAATCCCATGCGCCGCCATAGCCAGTGCTGTCGCTTTTTTCACCTTTCATCTTTCCCACAAGTTCGACCCTTTGATCGATGGTCGAATCGATACCACTTTCATCGATTCCCGTCACCTGATAGGTTTCCGGGTCAAGTATATAAGCCCCGGAAACCTTATTGAATTTTTCAAAATCCTGGGATGAATACATCTGGTTTTCTGCTTCCGAAAATTCTCCTGTACCGTATGTACGGACAGCAAAACCATTTTCAACGCTATTTACAGCTATAAAAAATTCGTCCCTATTCATTCCACCAAATCCATTTTCAGCGGAATAGTCAATGGCAAAGATATAGCAATCATCTGCGTCAACCGCGTATAGGTTATTCACAATTAAGCTGTTTGGATTCTTGAGGACGCTTTTTAATTGGTCGATAGCATATTCGGCACAAGACGTAATATCTACGTAAGAGCTTTCTGTAGGTGCATCTGTAAATTCCGTTTCTCCGCTCTTGTCCCCGCAGGCCACCAGCGAGAGGGACAGGACTGCGGCAAACATGAGTATCAGTAGTTTTTTCATTTGTTCCCTTTCCTCCTAATACGAATACATTAACCGATATTGGTTAATCTTATTATACATCGTTTTCGGTTAACATTCAAGTAGAAAGTGAGGCTTGAATGTTATGATTTCCTACGATAACCTATGGAATGTAATGAAGGAAAAGGGAGTTTCACAGTATGCACTGATAAAGAAATATAACATCAGCCCGGCACAGATAACCAGACTAAAAAGGAATGAAAGTGTTAGTACCCATACAATCGAAATGTTTTGCCGAATTCTTGATTGCGAAGTCGGCGATATTATGAAATATATCAAAGATGATGAAGTGTAATGGAAGGGTGTGGAAGTTGCACCCTTTTTCTTTTTTGTTTCCGCCGTTTCCGCTTTCGCCCGTGCTTTCCGTGATTTATCAGCGGTCGGGAAAAGTGCCAAAAAAAGCCGCCACCGGAAATTACAACTGTATTTTCCCGGAACCATCCCCCGCCGCCGCGAGGCGCTTTTCTGTTCCGCTCCACCAGGGGTACTCCCAGCCTACCCTTTGACCTTCTTGTGAGGGAAATTCCTTCACCCGCTCGCAACAGGGGTTCCGCTCCAAATTGAAGCTACACTTTCAGAAATGGATCTCCACGCGTAAGAGTTCAACTTGTGAGAAGAACTGACAACTCCGAAACAACTTTTGAGAAGTGGCGACAACTATGTATGATGAACCATCAACTTTTAGAGCAAAGGCAACAACTTTGTTGCAGAATGAGGCAAATACAAGGCCGAAACCGTTTCTTTGACACAAAAAAATTTTTATGTTATAATATTTACAGAAAAAGGAAAAAGAGATTTGTAATTCATCATTCCCTTTGTAGGCTTAAACAAGCAGTAGGATGAAGGCGCTGCGGCCTTCCATCTTGTAGAGCGCTTCCGTTCTATGCTTCCGGGCAGCAACGCCAAGTGCTGGCAACACGCTTCCTACTGTTTGCTTAAATCTACAAAGAAAGGAAGCGTACAAGATGGCGAATTAGAACCTGTTGCCAGCAGGGGACAATCCGAAGTACAACAACTGTTTTACTTTGGGTGAGAAGTGTTGGCACAATGGAAGGCTGATAAAAGTTCCTGTTTTTATCGACCATTACGATGATACAATTCAAAATTTGTATGGCAGTAAAAACGGCGATAAACGCAAATACTATGAGCTTTCTTATGAAGAAGCCCGAACAGAATATTATCGGTTTTGGAGTAGTGAAAACTGGGAGAAAAGCAGCAAAGTTTTACGCATCAGTCTTTGGCTTGATAATGCCATGTTTGGCAACCTTCACATTTTTGTGATTGACTTTGACGAATTTGACGTAGAGAGCCATTTTTTCAAAGAAGCTCACCGTTTAGCAGATAAAATAACAAGGTCACAGGGCGGCGGCTATCACATGTTCTATGGGGTTGATAAGAAAAGGGCAGAGCCGTTTTTTGACAGTATCAATTTATTGGCAAGTGAGAACGCTGCGAGTTTTGTATGTAAAACTGGGGCCATCACACGGGACGGGGCAAACAAAGTCGATCTATTTTGTGATACAGGACACTTTATTTACGAATGGGAGCCGTGGGACAATACCATTGGCTTGACCGATAAGACGCAAGAGCTTTACCAGCTTATCAAGGAAAACTTTGAATTATCGCGTCCTATGAGCAGCGGAAAGGGTAAACGCACAAGCGGCAAAGGCGGCAAGAGTTATGCCATGCTGGAAGAGCTTCCCGAAGGAGAGCTGTTGCAGCAAATGAGCGCAGAGCAGCGAGAAGTCTTTGTCGATCTAATAAAGACAAAATCGCCTCACTGGAAAAAGAACAGATGGCTTTCCGTTGGTATTGATATTTTCCATGTGTTTGGTGCTGATTTGGGCGGGAAGGTATTTCTGTATTGGAGTAAACCAGGTGAAACGTTCCGCCCACACGATTGTGCGGATGAATGGGACTATATTTGTGAGATTGCGCCAGACAGTGAACTTTGGGATAGCCATTGGGCCGATATTATGCGGGGAAACCAAACCGGCCTTGACCGAGCGGAGGAAGAGCCAAGTCAGAGCGCAGAGCCACAAGTCCCGCTGCCGCTTGAAGATGATACTTCCGCCGCGCTGGAAGAAACCGCCGCCGAGCCGACATTCCGCGACCTTCCGATTGCTTGGGAGAATGTGACAACAGAAGAGAACGGCAAGCAGAGAACCGGGCACTGGATTGTCTGGAACGGCAACCGCTCCAAGCGGGAAGAGTTCTTCAAGCTGGCCTTCCTTGACCAGTACAACAAAGTCAAGAAGCGCGTGAAGTTCCTGGGGCAAGCTGCGGATGATGTGCTGCGGCTGACAGGCGGACAGCGCACCAAATTGATGTATGAAATTTTAGCGTGGAAGTATGGATTGGAAGAAGTGAGCGAACAGGACAGCTTTGACTTAATCCGCCTTTGCCAGCGCGAAGAGGACAATAAAACCGCCGATGATTTACTGTCCCGCCTGTACTGGCCCAACGGTTTAGCCAAGCTGGTGACCTTTGGCGTGGGGATGAAGCTGGATGGTGCCGCACAGCATACGTGGTGCTATTCCGTTGACTACCAGGAGGACAGAGCAGTTTTCACGGGAAGCTCAATGACCTGGGAGCGCTGGCAAGTAAAGCTGATTGAAGTTTTAGATCGGTGCCGGGCCTGCCGAGACAGTTATTCAGAAATGTGGAAATAGGTTCGGCCCACCATGTATTATCAGTTTGACTATTACGGTAGATACCTCACCCTTACACAAGAGGATTGCAGAGCAATAACAGAGTGGATAAATGAATATTTTGTGGGCGGTTCCGCTCCATTTCCTCTGTCCGGGGCAATACCAGCCGCCGATTACAAATTTGTGATCGACTACAACACCGAGGTTGAATTTGTGGACAACCGGGATTTGAAGGCCCCCGGCGAGATGGCAAAATACAATCAGGAAACCAACGCCGCCAGGAACAAGGAGAAGGGCAAGAAAAGAGTGCAGGAGCGTTTTTCTGCCGCATGTGGGGCAGTAAAGGTAGGCGATACCTTGACAACGAAACAGCTCGTAGAAATGGGGTACACCGATGATAAAGCGAGAAAGAGGCTGATTGATAGCGGTGTCCTAAAAAGGATAAAACGAGGTTACTATTTGGTGCTTTCAGTGTAATTCCAGCGGAAACCCGGCACGCCCCGAAGGGGTAAAAGAGAAAGATATAATCCCCACGGGGTACGCCGGGTTTCCGCTTCCGCACTTGAAAGTACACTTTCAAAAAAATCAATGAAGGAGGAACACAACAATGTTCAAAGAATTACTTCAAATTTTGTAGGATTTCGAGCGCCAAGATAAGGCCAACCGTACTCACTGGATTGAAAGCGTCCTTGCTGCACAGAGCGGTTCCGCTCCAACTGCTTTAGAGAATTACAAGAGGGCAAAGGAGGGCTGGCAGGACGAACAGAGCCGCCGCCAAAGGTTCTATGACTATCTCATGCAGCGCCGCGATTTGGTGAACGCCCTGGCCCAAAGCGTGATAGACAGCAGCGCTAAGGAGATACAGGTCAAAGCCGAACAAGAGCTTGATAAGGCCGTGAAAGAAAAAATAGATAAGACAGTTCGCCTTTATTTCAAATGAGAGCTGCGCTGATCTGACAAAGATGTATCGTTAAATCAAGAAGTCGGAGAAAGATGTAAAATCTTCTCTCCGACTTCTCTTTTTGTGTTCAAGACTTTTTAGAAGTTGATGAAAGTTGTGTGTTTTCCTTCTCTTCTTCATCTTTTTCGCCGGGCTTCTTTTCCCAGCCGAGTATTTCTTCCATGATAAGGGCAAGGGGCAAATCCGTATCTCCAAACATGGCGGTACCTCCCAAGTATCGCTTGAACCGGGCGCGTCGTGGCGAAGGTCACGACGCGCTTCCTGTTTTTTGCGTTGCGCTGGATTTTCGTACTATCGTTATCCGCATTAGTGGCCTTTCGTAATTCCCATAAATTACCTATCACCCGGGGCCTCTCTGACGTACTCCAATAAATCGCCGGGCTGACAGTTGAGAAGTTCGCAGATTTTGGAAACATTTTGCAAGGAGATGTATTTATCTTCCCTCAGCGCTTGAATTACACCTTCTGACAATAGTTTTTCCTTGCGGAGCCGATTAGTATTGTACCCGGCTTCCTTCAATGCTGCCAGAATATCCTGCTTGTAAGTAATTGGCATTTCGGCCTCCCTCCGGGGCGCTCCAAAAATTGCGCCTCTCTTCCATTGTCCTTATTCTAACACAGAATTACACAGAAATCAATGTAAAAGTTGTACGAATAATTACACTGATAATTGTGTAATTTGCGAATTGAAATTACACAGAAAATGATGTAAACTATAATCAGTTAAGGGGAACACCCCAAATAAAAAACAAAGGAGAATGGACATGAGCAAGAACGAACTGGTTGCCAAAATTGAGGCCCTGAATGAGTGGGAAGCCGTTATCGAGGAAGCCAAAGCAGAGGCAGAGGCCATCCGGGACAGCATCAAGGCCGAAATGATGGAGCGCGACACCGAGGAAATGACTGCTGGAAAGTACATCGTCCGCTGGACTTCGGTTCTCTCCAATCGGTTTGATACTACGGCCTTCAAAAAGGCCCACGGCGAACTGTATAAGGAGTACACCAAGCAGAGCGCCAGCCGCCGCTTCTCCATCAGCGCCTAAAGAAAAGCCCCTTGTCCCACACGCCGACCAAAGCAGAGGACAAAGAGCTTTACCCAAACCGCAACGGAGAGGGCAAGACCATTATAGCTTGCCCTCTCCCCAAAATCAAGAATAGGAGAGAAAAAGACATGAAAGAACTGACAAGCTATAACCGCGTGGCCGGGTATCTGAACAAAGTTTTCGATCTGCTGAACGCCGAATTTTTTGAAAATGCACTTTCAAGGCCGACGATCACCATTCAATCCACGCCCCGCGCCTACGGCCATTTCTCCCTGCGGGAAGATACCTGGGTTTCCAAGCTGGGCGGCACCCACGAAATCAATATAGGAGCCGGGACGCTGGCCCGGCCCATCGAGGAAGTAGCCGCGACCCTGCTTCACGAAATGGTACATTATTACAACTACGAGAACGGCATACAAGATTGCAGCCGGGGCAACACCTACCATAATCGCCGTTTCAAAGCCGCCGCCGAGGCCCACGGTTTAATCGTGGAGCATAGCGACAAATACGGGTGGAGCCACACAAGCCCCTCTGACGAGCTGCTGGACTTCATATTGGAGAACGGTTTGACCGACATTCTCATAAGCCGCAACGAGTTTGCCGGGTTCCATATCACCGGGACAGGGACGCACAGCGGAACAGGCACCACACCACCGCCGCCGCGCACGTCCAGCACACGGAAATATATCTGCCCTTGTTGCGGAAATTCTGTCCGGGCCACAAAGGAAGTACACATAGCCTGTTTAGATTGCAGCGAGCCGATGGTGCTTGCAGGGTGACAGGGAAGGGTGGGGAGCAATCCCCACCCAATTCCCCAAAGTTCGTATAATCCCACAAATACGAACACCAAAACCGAGCAATCACGGGACTTTTCCGCCGCCGCCCATAATATGCGAACTTTCCCGCTTGAAAAAACGAACTTTTGACGATGGAGGCCACCATGAACAAAAAGACAAAGGCGCTCACCACCGAGCAATATAAAGAGATAATCCAGACCATGCGCGAGGGGTTCAGCGGTTGCCGCCCCAACGAGCGCATAGCCACCGCCCTTGTGCTGGAAGGGAATTTAGGCTTGCGTATCAGCGATATATTGAAGCTGCGGCCTTGTGATATTGTCCGGGATGGTGACAGATACCGTCTGGAAATCACCGAGCAGAAAACAGGCAAGCGCCGCGTGTTCACAGTTCCGCTTGTTATCCAGCAGTACATAGAGAACTATTGCTTGCGCCACAATATCCGCCGTGAAGATCTGATTTTTCCCATCACCGAGCGAGCCATACAGAAACAGCTCCATATCGTGTGCGACTACCTGGGCTTTGAGGGTATCAGTACACACAGCTTCCGCAAGTGGTACGCCACCGAGATATACAAGGCGAACGGCTACGATATTGCCCTGGTGCAGAGGCTACTACAACACAGCTCCGCCGCCGTGACACAGCGCTATATCGGCATTGAGCCACAGCGGATAGAAACAGCAATACAGAACCACGCACAGCTTATTTGACAGGCAGGGCCGCTCACTATGAGCGGCCCCCTATAACTTCGCTGCTGCCTTTTCCCTGATTTTATGGTACACTAGATATAAAGACCGGGAAAGCGAGGCGGCACACATGGCAAGAGCAGAGAAGCAGAAAGTAAAAACGCTTTTTGTGGCGAAATACTTTCTGGAAAATTCGGACGAGAACCACCCGATTACCGCCGGGGACATTGTGGACTATCTGCGGGAAGAGTGCGGCATTGAAGTGGAGCGCCGCGCCATCTACCGGGATATAGCTGCCCTGCGCGATGTGTACGGGATGGACATAGACGGGGGACAGGGGGGCAAATATCGGCTGCTGTCCCGCCAGTTTGAATTTGACGATTTGCGGCTGCTGGCTGAGTGTGTCCACGCCGCCAAATTTATATCCGCGTCCAAGGCCAAGGAGCTTGTAAAGACTATCAGCGAGTTTTGCAGTATCTACCAGGCGGAAGAGCTGCAAAAAGAAGTGTTCCTTTGTGACCGCGTGAAAACGACCCGCAACAACATTTTGCTGACTGTTGGCATTATCTATGCGGCTATGGCTACCAAGCAGGACGGAAAGCCCCACACACCGCAAAAAATCACTTTCAAATATTTGAAATATACACTTCAAAATAAAGGCGAACAGGTGGAGCGCCGCAAAGGGGCTACCTATAAAGTCAGTCCCTATAAGCTGCTGATAAATGAAGGCAACTATTATCTGCTGGCTTTTGATGATAGATACCAGGAGATACGGAGATACCGCGTTGACCGCATGAAGGAAGTAAAGGCCATTGATGAACCGCGAGAAGGCGCAAAGGTGTTTGCCGGGCTGGATATGGAGAGCTATACCCGCCGCGTGTTCTCCATGTTTGGCGGGAAGCAAAAGCGTGTCAGTATCCGCTTTATCAGTCAGTTATTAGATACGGCGATTGAACGCTTTGGAACAAGCTCCGATGTATTTTACAGGAAGGATGATGAAAAACATTTTGTAGTAACCGCCGATGTGGAAGTCAGTGACCAGTTTTTTGCGTGGGTTTGCGGTTTCCGTAAAAGAGCAGCGATTATAAATCCTCCCGATGTGGTGGAGAGTATGAAAAAGTTTCTGGAAGATATTGAAACAAGATACCAAGATGATGAAAGTTGAAGAAACGGGGCCGGAAGTTGTCACTTCTGGCCCCGTTCTTTTCAAAAGTTGTTGGTTATAGCCGGTTGAGGTTTTCCCGCAGAATATCAATCCCCGCTTTGGACAGCGCGATATAGTACCGCTGTGTAACTTGTATGTGGCCGTGACCCATTTGCAAACAAAGAAGGTGCGTGGGGGTATTCATTTCCGCCATCATAGTCCCGTATGTGTGACGGAGGTAGTGATATTTGAACATTATCCCGTATTTGGCCTTAATCTCCCGCGTGTGGAACTTCATGGAGTTCACCGTCTGAATTTTCCCGTCTGGCAGGCAGTTCACAAGTTCAGTGGAGGGGATTTTGCTTCCGTCCAAATCCTCAATAATCCGCTGGTTCTGTTCCCGTAGATCGGCAAGGTAGAGCTGGTCATGTTCCCGCTGCCGTGCCAAGTTCTGAAAATACGCTTTCAATTTGTCGCACATCTGGATTGTCCGCTTTGCGTTGCGGGTTTTGAGGGACACCAGCTTGATACGCCCCTGTTGGTATTGCATTTGCCGGTCAATCAAAATCGTGCCGTTTTTCAAATCGACATTCGACCATTTCAGACCGTAGCACTCATTGATACGCAGACCGCAATACCGGCCCAGCAAGTACGCCGTTTCCGCGTTGGTGCCGTGGAAGTAATCATCCAGCACAACAAGCTCTTCCCGGTTGAATGACACAATATCCAAATCATCATCCGTTTTCAGTTTTGGCATGTGGATTTTCGTGTCTTTGTTGACGCAGAGCTTGTTATAGCTGTCCACGTCGAGATAGTTCCGGGAGTAGGCTTGCCCGAAGAGCAGATAGAACATCTTCAAGAAGCCCTCCACATAGCGATAGGAGAGGCCACGGCTGCAATACAACTCCGTCAAGTAATCTACCACCTCCGCCGCGCTGATTTCATCAATGTACCGCTCCCCGAACCGGGCGCAAAGGTGGTTTTTCCAAAGACTGTCTTGCTTGCGTTTGGTGGTGTATGCCCGGTCACTTCGGCCATTAGCACAGTATTCTTGATAGACCTCTTGAACGGTTTTCCACACCGTGGGCTTTGGCTTGCGGGAATTCAATTCATTGTCAATGGCAATTTGCCGCGCCCTGGTTGCTGCCCTCCTACTTTTCAGCGGATTTCCGTTTTCATCTTTGCTGACCTGTTTTGATACCCGTTTCCCATTTTTGGTGAAGGTGTAGCGAAACGCCCACATTCCGCTTGCAAGCTGGAATACGCTTGCGCTGCTTTCAGTTCCCATGTGATTGCCTCCCAATGTGCAAGTTTGGGTGCAACTCTATGGGAATTGCAGCATGTGAAAAGTTGCACATGTGCAACTGATTTTTTATGTGAATAGGGGATTTTCACCTGTTCCCCGGCGCCGAACGGCGAAGCCGTTTGGCTTCGGTGAGTACTGGCGCCGGGCTGCCCTGGAAGAGGCTGAGCACGCTGCCAAGTTCGCTGAGCTGCTGGGCGAGGTCGTGACCGACTCCACCAAGAAGAACCTGGAGATGCGTGTGGACGCCGAGAACGGCGCTACCCAGGGCAAGACCGACCTGGCCAAGAAGGCCAAGGAGCTGAACCTGGACGCCATCCACGACACCGTCCACGAGATGGCTCGCGACGAGGCCCGTCATGGCCGCGCATTCAAGGGCCTGTTGGAGCGTTACTTCAAGTAAGCAGCGGACAAAGTCCAGTATGCTGAAGGGGACCACGAAAGTGGTCCCCTTTTTTGCCGCTGCCCTCAGTCAGATTTTCCTTGAATCCGGCGGAAAGCCGTACTATCATGGAGAAAAATGCCGAAAAAGACCGACGCTCGCGGCTCAGCGCCCAGGTGTCGGGGGGCGGATCGAGAGGGACTGTCGATGCTTCATTTGAAGAAAAGGGATGGGACGGATTATCCGGAGAGCCAGCGGTGGTGGATCTTCACCATCCTCATGTTTGTTGGCGGCTACTTCGGCGCCTTTACCTACACCATCCGGGGTGGCGTGTTCTGCAATGCCCAAACCGCCAACTTCGTGCTGTTCGCCATGGCGGCCGGTGACGCCCACTGGGGAAAGGCCCTGTATTATCTGATTCCCATGAGTGCCTACTTCTTGGGAGCCTTCCTGTCAGAAGCCGCCAGGACCTCCGACCGCTGGCGGCTGCCGGCCCAGTGGGAGACGGTGCTGGTAGGAGTGGAGATGGTGGCAGTACTGATTCTGGGGCTGCTGCCGGAGACGGCGCCCTTCCAAATCTCTCAGGTGGTCATTAATTTTATCTGCTCCATGCAATACAACACTTTCCGGGTGGCCGAGGGAGTGCCTATGGCCACCACTTTCTGCACCAACCATCTGCGCCAGACCGGCATTGCCTGCTGTATGGCCCTGCGGACCCGGGAGCGGCAATATGTCCGCCGGAGTCTGTGCCATCTGGGGATGCTGGCGGTCTTTGTACTGGGCGGCGTCCTTTCCACCGTGCTGTGCCGCCGTATTCAGGGGAAGGCCATCTGGGTGGCTCTGCTACCCCTGACCTGGGTGCTGGTGGACCTGCTGCGGGCGGACCTGGAACAGTGAGCGGAATCGACTGGCAGGGAAAAATACAGTCTCCCCATGCGTTGGCTTCTGTTTTCCACAGAGGATCTGCCGGGGGGTGTGAGATGTGTCTGCAGGTGTGAAAAGAGCGATCATGCCGGGATGGAGAGGGCTGCTCCATCCCGGCATACTTTGTTGTGCCAATGCCAGAGAAAAAGGAACGCCGGAGACCGACAGAAAAACCCCGCCGGCCCCCTTGCGAAAGCCACCCGGGCATGATAGAATTCTCTCCGTGAGAGATAAGAGGAGAAATGAATATGTATCATTACATTTTTTTCGATCTGGATGGCACTCTGACAGATTCCAAGGAGGGAATTCTCAACAGCCTGCGTTACGCCTTCCAAAAGATGGGCAGACCGGTACCGTCGGAGGAGACTCTGCTGAAATTTATCGGCCCGCCCCTTCAGGATTCATTCGTGGAGTATTGCGGCTATACGCCGGAGGAAGCCATTCGGGGTATTGAGTTGTTTCGGGAGCGGTATGTGCCCATCGGAAAATTCGAAAACGCCGCTGCACCGGGGATGCCGGAGCTGTGCGCCCGGCTGAAAGAGCAGGGCTTTGTGCTGGCTCTAGCTTCCTCCAAGCCGGAGGAGATGTGTATACCCATCTGCCAGAAGTTCGGCTTTGCTCCGTCTTTGGCGGTGATTACCGGCAGTCCGCCGGTGGGGGACTGGGGCAAGGCAGATGTGATTCGGGAGACCATGCGCCGTCTGGGGCTCACTGAGGCCGACAAGCCCTCCATTGTGATGGTGGGAGACCGGAAGTTTGATGTGCTGGGAGCCAAAGCGTGCGGTATTGCCTGCGTGGGTGTGGAGTTTTTTGGTTATGCTGCTCCCGGTGAGCTGGCTCAGGCCGGAGCTGTGGCGGTGGTGCACACTGCCGCGGAACTGGAGGCATTTCTGACAGCCCAATGATCTGTCTGCCGCAAATATACATAAGAACAGCGCCCGCCCCGATTTCGGGGCGGGCGCTGTTTGCTTGATATGCTTTGCAATACTCAGGCGGCGTCCTTCTGCATTTGGTCAACCTCTTCCAGGGTCCAGCCTTCCACAGTCAGATCCGCGGACATTACCGGGTCCACAGGTACTGCCAAATACATGTTGTTGCCGGCGGAGAAAGCACCAGTGGTAACAGCCAGTACCTGCCCGTATCCGTTCAGCAGGGCACCGCCGCTGCTGCCATGGGAAATGTCAGCGGTGTTCATGATGCAGGGCAGGGAATATCCCTCTACCTGCCGGTCCGTGGCGCTGATAATACCGGAACTGATGGCCACGCCCATGCCTAAGGGATTGCTGATGGTGTAGACAGTGTCGCCTGGCCGGGCATCGGTGGTGCCGGCCAGTTCCAGGCAGGCAAAGGCGCTGGTGTCATCGCCCTCCAGGGCGGTCTGGGAGACTTTCACCACTGCAATGTCGATGCCGACATCATAATAGAGGACCCGTTCGATCTCATAGACGTCACCGGTGACCAAGGTGGCGGTGGCATAAATATCGTCCTCAATGGAGTGATAGTTGGTGACGGCCACACCGTCGGCGCTGATGAAGAAGCCGCTGGCGTCGCTGGCGGGGGTGTTCTGTTCCACCTGCTTTTGTGTCTCATAGCCCTGAATGCAGAACACAGCGGATGTAAAGCGGTCCGCCACCTGGCGGGCGGTGAGAGCAGTATTCAGCAGACCCAGGGCATTGGCGGCAGAGGAAGAGACGCAGCCTTCCTCAATCAGCCGCTCCAGCACGGTGCCACTGCCATCCCGGTAGGGGAAGGACAGGGCGTCCAGTGCCATCTGATACAGCCCGCCCAGGGTCAGGGCGCCGTCCCAGGAGGTGGACAGCAGGCCGATCCGCTGGGCGAAAGCGGCTGCGCCGGAGACAGAGAAATCTCCGTCCTTGTCACTGTATCCCAACATCCGCAGCAAAAAAGCACTCCAGGCGTTGGCGGTGATGGCCTGATTGGGACGAAATTCCACCGCCGTTACGCCGGTGATCCAACCCTGGTGCGCGGCATAGGTGACGGCGTCGTGAGCTTCGGCGGGCACATCTCGGAAACCGGAGATCCAGTTGTCATGAGCGGCCGCCTTGCCGGCGGCAGCCAAGTCCACCAGCAGTACCGCAGCTTGGGCTCGGGTGGCGGGTCCCGTCAGGCTGTCAGTCTCATCGATAAGACCCAGGGTAGCCAGGGTATCGGCAGCCCGTTGGGATTCTCCCTCCAGAGCACCGGCGGTGGGAACAGCGCCCAGCAGCAACGTCAGGGCGCAGAGAATGGCGAGCAGTTTTGCTTTCATAACGGTTGCCTCCAACGAAAAATCGACCTTATTTTAGCACCGGCCCCGTCCTTTGGCAAGGGTGAGTGTTTCTGGACAGACTGGGAGAAAACTGATATACTGATTCTGTATAGAAAGGACGGGATCTATGGCGGAGCAAATCGAAACGGACTTATGGCGGTTGGATATCCCCCTGGTGGGGAACCCGCTGAAAAACCTCAACAGCTATCTGATTGCCGGAGAGCGGAACCTGCTGATCGACACGGGTTTTCGCCAGGTCCCCTGCCGGGAGGCCATGACCCGCCAGCTTCAGGAGATCGGTGTGGATCTGGACAGAACAGATATTTTTCTGACTCACCGTCACAGTGACCACGCGGGCCTGGCACCGGAGCTGGTTCGTCCTGGCTGCCGCGTTTATATCAGCCAGGTGGATCTGCCTGGCCTGGAGGACGCCATGAGTGAGGACCGCTGGAGAGCACTGTATCGGGATTACGAGCGGAACGGTTTCCCTTCGGAGGAGACTGCCTCCCTCTGGCACAGCAATCCTGCCCAAAACGCCGGAGCGGCTCATTGGGACCCATCTCTGTATACCCCTCTGGCGGATGGGGCGGAGCTGGCTTACGGCTCCCACCACCTGCGTTGCATGCTGACACCGGGGCATACCCCTGGGCACCTGTGCCTGTATGAACCGGAGCGGCGTTGGCTGTTCTGCGGGGATCACGTGCTGTTTCACATTACGCCTAACATCTGCCGCTGGAGCGGCGTGCCGGATTCTCTGGGGGATTATCTGGAGAGCCTGGAACGAGTGAAGATGTTGCCTGTGGCGCGGCTGTTGCCGGCCCACCGGGCGGAGACCGGTGACCTCTCCGCCCGGGTAGAGGAACTGCGGCAGCACCATGCCCGCCGACTGGCGGAGGGACTGGAGATCCTCCGCCGGGAGCCGGGCCTCACCGCCTACCAGATCGCCGGCCGGATGCGCTGGAGCATCCGCTGCCGGACCTGGGCGGACTTCCCGGTGACACAGAAATTCTTCGCCGTGGGGGAAGCACTGGCCCATTTGGATTATCTGAAGGTTCGGGGACAGGTGGAGCGGCGGAATCGGGCCGGAACCTATGAATACTGCGTCACATCCGACATAGGAACAACTCAAGAATAAAGGAGAGGACAGAAATGGAGCTGAAAGAGATCCTCAGCAAATGCGACCACACCCTGTTGGCTCAGACAGCCACCTGGAGTGAGATCCAGACCATCTGCGACGACGGGATCAAATACGGCTGTGCCAGCGTCTGCATTCCCGCCAGCTACGTTCAACAGGCGGCGGAGTATGTAGCGGGCAAGTTGCCGATCTGCACCGTCATCGGCTTCCCCAACGGATACGATACCACCGCTGCCAAGTGCTTTATGGCTGCCGACGCCGTGGACAACGGCGCTGAAGAAGTGGATATGGTCATCAACATCGGTTGGGTGAAGGATCAAAAGTGGGACGACCTGCTCTCCGAGATCAAAGCGGTGAAGGCCGCCTGCAAGGGCAAACTCCTGAAGGTCATCATCGAGTGCTGCTTCCTGACGGATGCGGAGAAGATCAGGATGTGCGAGATCGTCACCGCCTCTGGTGCGGACTACATCAAGACCTCCACAGGCTTTGGCGGAGGAGGTGCCACCCGGGAGGATGTGGCCCTGTTTGCCAAGCACGTGGGGCCCAATGTGAAGATCAAGGCCGCCGGCGGCATCGCCGACCTGAAGGACGCCGAGGACTTCATCAACCTGGGGGCGTCCCGCCTGGGCACCAGCCGCATCGTCAAGGCCGTGAAGACCATGGAAAGCTGAATCTATGAGAATGTCCTGCAGTGAGGACCTCGGCGGCGGGGTATTTCCTGAGACAAGGGACAACGGTAAGGAGAGAAGTGCGATATGGAACCGAAATTTTTTCAGCTCCCTGTCTGTGTGGGAGATGTGACGCTGCGGGTAGCCAGGGGACATTTTGCCACCCGCCACAGCCATATCAACTACCTGATCGATGTGACCGCCCAGAAGTCCAGCCTGCGGGAGGCGGAGGCTGTGGCGCAGCAACTGGCGGAGCGGCACCTGGCAAACACCATGGTGGATACCATCCTGTGTTTGGACAGCACTCGGGTCATCGGTACGTGTCTGGCCCGGCAGTTGACCCAGTCCGCCTATCGCTCCATCAATGAGGGGCGGGATGTGTACATTCTCCGGGCAGAGACGGACAGCGAGGGAAAGATCCTCATCCGGGACAATGCCCGCCACATGATCCAGGACAAGAATGTATTGATTCTGGTAGCCTCCATGACCACCGGTACCACGGCCCGGCGGGGTATGGAATGCGTCCGCTATTACGGCGGCCGGCCTGCCGGGGTGGCTGCCATCTATAGCCATCGGACGGAGATGGAGGGCGTACCGGTGGCGTCCCTGTTTGATTGTACAGATTTGCCGGACTACGCCAGTTATCCGCCGGATCAGTGCCCGTTCTGCCGTCAGGGAAAACCACTGGATGCGGTGGTCAACAGCTTCGGCTACTCCACAGTATCAGAAGAGTGAAAAAGTCCCCCTCTGCCAATTGCAGAGGGGGACTTTTTTAATCAAAGGATGTACGTTGACAGGGTGAGAAGGAAAACGGGCAAACAGGCAGAGATCCTCAATTCAGCACGTACCCTGCCATGAGCCATGCCAGCAGCGCCGACAGAAGGCCCTGGAGGACTTTCCCCCGGAGGCAGAAACCTGCCCGCAGACCGCTGCCATCCAGCACCGCCGCCGTCTGGCACAGCACCGAGAGCCCGCCCCAGCCCGCCATGCCGGCGGCCAGCACAAAGCCGAAGGCGTCCGGCGTCAGCAGGGGCGTCAGGGAGAACAGCTCCGTGAAGCCCACCAGCACTGCTCCGGCCCGCCCCCCCAGGGAAGCCAGGGGTTGAGCCAGTACGTAGAAAAACGTGACGAAGGCACACACCGACAGCATTCCCCGCAGGGAGGAGCCTATCGCTTCCACCAGAGCGGCGGG
>ULXJ01007461.1_pt1 | contig 26444 bp, 42 predicted proteins | sample 1960981 | NCBI WGS metagenome assembly ULXJ01 (sample SAMEA4835830, study PRJEB28245) | human gut metagenome | biome: gut microbiome; material: fecal sample | place: Denmark | collected 2008 | reverse complement strand
AAGAGTTGACCCGCCCACGCATGATGACTCTCACCTGACCGGCCGGCGTGACGGCTTGCCGACCGGAAGGGGAACGGGGAGTGCAAGACTCCCGCAATAACCGTCTGCGCCCGGAGAAGGTCCTGTCAAAGTGCTTTCGGACGGGGGTTCAACTCCCCCCACCTCCACCATAGCGAGATGCCTTGCGATTGCAAGGCATCTCGTTTTTTCTTACTGCCGCAGTGAGTTCAAAAGATTATTGCATGAGCGGCCCGGTGGTAAATTGGCCACGCAGACCGCTCAAAATTCGGAAAATTTCACTATCTATTTCACTTTTTTGGGGGCGTAAATTTCACTTGTCCTCCGGCATGATCTCCTCCAGGTACTGCTCAATCTTGGCATCGTAGGCGACTTCCTCTTCCTTGATGGTGTGGTAATACACTGTCTTGAGCATGTGGTCCGTGGCATGTCCCATGCGCTGCTTGGAGTAGGTGCTGGGGATCCCGGAGGCCAGCATGGCGGAGGCGTTGACGTGGCGCAGATCGTGAAAGCGGTAATGCCGGACGCCGGCCTTTTCACAGATCCGGGAGAAGCCGCTGTATACCGCCTTGCCGGACAGCCTTACGATGTGTTCACTGGTATGGGGCTGAGCATCCAGCAGTGGCTTTAAGTGAGCCGGGATGTGGATGCGGCGGGTCCCGCTGTATGTCTTTGTGGTCTTTTCGGCCTGACCGTCTTCTCCTATGATAATGGCCCGCCGGACATTCAGATAGTCTCCGTCGATATCCTCCCAGCGCAGGCCCAGGATCTCGGATTGCCGGAGACCCAGCCAGACAGCCAGCATGATGGGCAGTTCGTACTTGCTCCCTTGGCAGCCTTGTAAGATCTTCCTCAGATCTTCTTTGGACGGTATCAGGATCTCGTGCCGGACTTTTTGGGGCAGAGTGGTGTTGAGCTTCAGCGACGGCAGATACATGTCAAGGACGGCGGAGAGCAGGCCATGGGCGTTCTGCACAGTCTTGGGGGATTTCTCTTTGGCCAGGCGATTGACCCAGCGCTGGACCCGATCCTGCGTCAGATCCTGGAGCTGCACGCCCTGGATGTCCCCCATGCTGTTCTTGCGGATTTTTTTGTAGCCCAGCAGGGTGGAGGGTGACAGGACGCTGCTCTTGGATTCGATATATTTGTCCGTGGCCTCCCCAACGGTAAGGTGACGGGGTGCCCGGGCGTCCTGGGTGGACTTGGTCTTCAGACCGCTGGCCCAGTACAGGGCGTCCTCTCTGGTGTCAAAGGTGCGGTTGTAGCGCACGCCATCCACCATTAGCTGCACGTACCATTTTCCGGCTTTGGTCTGTCTGGGCTCCGGGATTTTCATGCAGACCCTCCTCTTTAAAAAACATTTGTTCGATTAAACGGTTGAAGAAAAGCCGCCCGCCAGGGGCGGCTTTTAATTTGTGTCAGAATCGGACACGACGAGATTAGTCCTCCAAACAAGAGGAGGTTTCGAATTAGCCTAAAATACCTGCGTTTGCATCCTCCAATGCATCCCAGAAATCCGTCTCATTGACGATAACAACCTTTGCACCCTGCTTACGTAGCTGCACGGCCTCCTCAATCTTTCGGCCATAGCAGGCATAAGCCCAGCAGGGATTCCCAGCATTTCCGACAACAAGGTAATCTGTCTTTGCTGTCACGCTAGATCGAGCAATTCCGCCCAAAGTACTGACTTGCTGCGCCATTTCCGAGCGCTTGGCCCTGGTAGACTCACCTGTAAAACAGAAGACCTTACCCTGGAATGTAATTTCCGGGCAGACAGCACAGATGCCATCAATGTTGTACTGCTCACGCAAAACAGAGAAGTCCTTTTCAGACAGGCTGATGGACGAGGAAAAATCGATGATATTGCTGAAAAATGCCATCAGCCGATTACGCTCATCCACGCTGATCTTGCGGTCCTCCAAAATGACGCAAAGAAGACTGTTAATCTCATCAAAGGGGTATGTACCAGCGAGAAAAGAGTTGGCGTCAATCCACGATTTCAAACTGAGAATTTCCTGATCTCCCAGCTCGCTGTCTGCCATAAATCCATGAATCATACCGGAGAGAAACTGGATGGAAGAGGTCACAGTGTTGTAATAGGAACTATCGTCTGTAATGTTATTGCAGATCCACAGGATGTCTTTCGCCTCATCCTCTGTTACGACCCCATCTTCACAGGCTGCTTCAACAACGGGCAACAGTTCAGAAAACGGGTGGCGATCCCGCAAGGGCGCATGGAGCGCACACCAGTGCATCAACTCCGTCATCTCTTGTTCTCCGACAACAGTGTCAGAACTGATGCCGGCAACAAGTCCACGCAGAGTATTGATAGCCTTGTGCAATTCCGCAGGTTTTGTAAAAGCCTGGTACTCAGTGCGCTCTTTTTCCATTCTTCTCTCTCCCTTGGCGTGTCCGAATCGGACACCGTTTATTTTTTTGCCTTTTTGTTGCATGTACCTATGCAACTTACCTGACGATCGCCGCTGAAGTAAAAGGACGATCGGAGGATCACACGATGACTACACAGACCACTGACATCAGGGCCACCCTGAAAAACGAGATCCTGACCCTGAACGACCGGCAGGCCACCTATGTGCTGCAGCGGCTGGAGGCAATGAAACGGGACTTTGCCACCACGGAGGATGACGCCTCCCGCCGGTGATCATAGGAGCCGCTTGGCCTCCAGGACGATGCCCAGGAGCTTTTCACACTGCTCGTCGGTGAGGTCGTCCACGGCCTCCCACAGCCGGCGCTTGGCAGGACTCAGCCCGTCCCCATTTATGGGGACGGGTTCTTTTTTGCCCAGATGGGCGGCTGTTTCGCCAGAACCTAGATCCAGGTGTTCGGCACCCTTAGGCTGAGCTGTGTCAGAATTCACATGTGCTATTTGTTGTAGTGCGCGCTCAAGCTCTCCGCTTATCCTAGCCTCTTCTATCTTCGAACTAGGTCCCTCTCCGAATACAAGCCATCCCAATGGAGAGGCAAGCGCAGCAGAAATAATATTAATTTTTTTCATATAAGATTTGCTTTTCCCTGTTTTCCAGTCGGTAATTGTAACCGGAGATACACCGATTTCTTTAGCAAAAGTTTTTTGGTCTATTTTGAGTTCTTCTAACCGAACAAGAATTCTACTTACAATTTCGTCCAAATCTGCACCTCCTCATTTGTTTAAAATGACAATTATTCGAAAATATCGAATAATTGATTGACAATTCGAAAAACTCTAATTATAGTTATAACCACAAGCTAAACAACAACAAACTAAGCAGCAGGGCAGAGGGGGGAGTATGCGATTATTTCTGTTATTCAGTTAGAACAGCGAATGAACAGGCATATTCGATTGCCTGAAGCTGTTTTTAAAATTGAATACCGTCCTTGCGAAGAAGGTTGGAAAATTCTCTCAGCAGGCGATTACAGGTCTTTTGCGTCTCGATTGCGATGTTACGATCCGAATCAGAGAGAGGGGCTTCGTCCAGATAATTTGTGACATGATCCCGCATGTCTGAAACCGCCCAGTACATAACCTGCACTTCTTGTGAAGTGAAATCCAGGGATTGTTTTTCACGAATTGCTTTCAGTTTTTTCTTGGCAGAAACAATGGAAAAAATTGCTGCGGTAACAGTCTCTCCGGGAGTTTTTGTAAAATGCGGTGCGTTTTCTTGGATTTGTTCCAGAAAATCGACCAGAGCGTCTTCCAGAACCATGCAATCCATCTCATTAAATCGCACAAATATCCCCCTCCCCAGAATGCAATCCGTATTTTGTTAATTAGTTTTTAACTATATTACCACACACAAACAAGTGTTTCAAGTATGAGGGAAAGGAGGAAGAACATGGAAATCAAACGACTGCGGGAAGCCGCCGGCCTGCGGCAGTACGAGCTGGCGGAGCGCATGGGCGTCAAGCAGGCCTCGGTTTCCGCGTGGGAGTCTGGTCTGGCGATGCCCAGTGCCGCCAACCTGCTGAAGCTGGCGGATATTCTGGACTGCACTGTGGACGAGCTCCTGGGGCGGAAGAAGGCCAGCGCCTGACCTCATACTTTACTCATACCACAGATCGGAGGGCATGACCATGCCGGACAATGACAAGACCATTTACAAAACCTGCCGGGAGGCGGCAGGGTACACCCAAGAGCGGGCCGCGGAGCTGCTGAATCTCAGCGTGCGCCAGCTTGCCCGGTTCGAGGCCGGGGAGCTGATTCCCGGGGACGACATCGCCTACTCCATGGTGGTGCTCTACGACAGCCAGTACTTGGCGGTGCAGCACCTGCGGAGCGCCAGCCATTTGGCGGCGGCCATCCTGCCCCCGGTGGAGCAGACCACGCTGCAGGCGGCCACCATCCGCCTCTTTAACAGCTTCGCCCGGTGGGCCGACAAGCGCAGGGACAAGCAATTGCTGGAGATCGCTGAAGACGGCGTCATCGACGAGGAGGAGCGGCCCATGTTTGATGAGATTGTTCGGGAGCTGGGCGAACTGGTAAAGGATTTTTATGAGTTGCGGTTGGCGTCTTCGGACGCGGAAAGGAATGAGTAATATGCCGAAAGTGAAATTGGGCCGGGATCCCCGGCAGGAACACGCCAACTCTATCAGCCGGATCATCCGGCACCACATGACGGACCGGGACATCGCCACCCAGACGGAGCTGGCGGAGCGGAGCGGCATTAAGCGACAGACTTTGGGCCGCCGGATGCGGAAAGGCGGCTGGGAGCTGGACGAGCTGCTGGCCCTGGACAAGGTGCTGCGGTTCACCCCCGAGGACGCTGTGGCCATCATGGGGGTGCGGAAATGAGCGGAGTAGTGATGGACCGTGAGGATATGCGTGGGATCACGAAGTTCCGGCTGGACACCCTGTTTTTCTTATTGGACCGGTATGTCCGGCAGGGATGCGCGGATGCCGCAAGGAGTACCCGGGCGCAGATTTCCGGACTGCTGTTTTTGGCAAGCGGGCTGGGAATCCTGGAGGAAGGCGAAAAGGACGCCTATGAGGAGGAATCCTTCCGGCGCTGCTACTCCGTGTATCATCATGAGGGCGGGAGCCGGGAGGCTGCGACATGAAGTACATAAAAAAAGAACGCCCGGAGGGTGGAGCCTCCAGACGTTCGGTTCAGGGGCTTGCGCCCGAGAACGACTGCAAAATTATTATATCACGTTTCTCGAAAAATGCAAGCCCTGTCAGGGAGGGGGTGTATCTTCCATGACGGGCTGGGTGCTTTTTTTCGTGATTCTGGGAGTCGGTACCGCTACCAGCGGGCTGTTCCGGGTGATCGATCGAATTGAGGGGGTGCGCAAGTGAGCGACAGCGTTTTCCGATCTGGGCGGAAACAGAGCTTCACCGTTCTCTACAACTCCATGCTGCGGGACCGGCGGCTGAGCCTCAAGGCGAAGGGACTCTTTGCCATCATGATGAGCTTACCGGACGATTGGCAGTTCAGCATCAGCGGCCTGGCATCCTATACCGGGTACGGCAAGGACATCATCCGGGCCGCGATGCTGGAGCTGAAGGAGGTTGGGTATCTGGTCCAGGAGCAGGTCCACGGGGACGGCGGCCGCTTTGGCGGCAGCGTCTATGTCCTCCAGGACGAGGCTCCACCGTGTTCGGAAAATCCGGTCACGGTGGAACCGTGTTCGGGTTTTCCGTTTACGGCAAAACCGTCGACGGTTTTACCGTTTGCGGCAAATCCAACACAACAAAAGAAAGACTTAACAAAAGAAAGACGAACAAAACCCCCTATATCCCCCAAGGGGGATTCCGGCGGGGCCAAGAAGAAAAAGCGGGGTGGACTGGAGACGGCCCCGGAGGTTTGGGCGGCTGCCCGGGCCTACGCCGGGGAGGACCCGGAGCTGCTGGCGGCCATGACGGACTTCCTCCGGTGCCGGGAGTTGCGGAAGAACCCCATGCTGACCGTGCGGTCCTTCAACACCCTCACCGCCAAGCTGGGACGCCTGGCCCCGGACCGGGCCATGAAGGTGATGCTGCTGGACTACGCCACCAGCCACAACTGGGACAGCGTGTACCCCATGAAGGAGGACGAGCTGCCCCAGGAGCCCCCCGATGCTGACGCCGGGGACGCCAGAAGGGGGCGGTGCCTGTGACGGAACAGAAACCCAACGTATTGCTGACCCAGCGGCTGCTGGACGCCCAGGCGGGCGTGCTGGGGTCCATGCTGATCGACCCGGACACGGTGCCCCTGGTGCTGGGCCAGGTCCAGGCAAAGAATTTCATCGAGCCCCGGTACCGGGCGATCTTTGAGGCCATCGCCGCCCTGTTCCGGGAGGGAAAGGCTGTGGACGCCATCCTGGTCCGGGAGAAGCTGGGGGGCGGCGTCAACAGCTCCTGGACGGAGTTTTTGACCGGGATCATGGATGTCACCTGCACGGCGGCCCACGTGGAGGACTATGTGGACCAACTGCGCCAGGGTTCCATGCTGCACGGCCTCCGGGAGCTTGGCGAGAAGATCGCCGCCACGGAGGACCTGGACACCGCCCGGCATCTGCTGGAGGAGGCTATGGCCCGCCAGGTGGAGCGGCCCGGCATCCAGGCCATGACTTACGCCGACGGCTTCGCAAAGTTTTTTGACCGCCACGACGGTGAGCGAAAGCCCCCATATCTCAGTTGGGGCGTGCCGGTGCTGGACGAGCGGATCTTCACGGAGCCGGGGGACATGGTGGTCCTGGGCGGGTACCCGTCCGACGGAAAGACTGCCTTGGCGCTGCAATTCGCCTCCGGGTTTGGAAGAAATCGCCGGGTGGGCTTTTTCAGCTTTGAGAGCACCAAGGAAAAGCTCTTTGATAGGGCCATGGCCAGGATGGCCATGCTGTCCTACACCAAGATCAAGCAGAACGCCCTGGAGGAAGCCGACTACAAGGAGCTGATGGGTATGAAGGACATCCTGACACGGCCCCAGGTGACGCTGATCGACGCCGCCGGCATGACCGTGCTGGACATTCAGGCGTACAGCCAGGCCCACCGCTACGAGGTGGTCATCATCGACTACCTCCAGAAGATCAAGGCTCCCAAGGGGCAGCGTATGAGCGAGTATGACCGGGTGACGGCCATTTCCTCCGACCTGCAGCAGTTTGGCCGAATCACCGGCACCACGGTGGTGGCGTTGAGCCAACTGTCCCGGCCGGACCGGGACGCGAAAAGCCGGAAGATCCGGCCGCCGGTGCTGTCGGATCTGCGGGCTTCCGGACAGATCGAGATGGATGCCGACGTGGTGCTGTTCATTTATCGGGAGGACTACGACGACAAGGACAGCAAGCGGATCCTGAAGATCGCCAAGAACAAGGAGGGCGAGGCCCTGGACTGGGTGCGGTTCCGCTTTGACGGAGATCTTCAGACTTTCACCCGGATCGCTCCGCAGCAAGACGAGCCGCCGGCAAAAAAGGAGCGACAGGCGCCCCGGCAGGTCAGCTTCTGGCCGGAGCATCCGGATCCCGACAATCCGTGGAAGGAGGCGGGCGCGTGAAGCTGGGAGACATGGTAACGGTGCGGCTGTCTGTGGAGGGGATGGAGCCCTGCTTTGTCACCGCACCGGTGGTATACATACACCCCCAGGGCCGGTTTTACCAGGTGGAGATCACCGGCCCGGCACCGAATTGCTTCAGGTTTCGGGAAACAGTATTCTCCCGGAAAGGCAGAAACGAAAGGACATAGGACCATGAGAACGATTGCGATTTTAAATTTCAAGGGCGGGGTAGGAAAGACCGTCACCACGGCCACCCTGGCCTGCCTGCTGGCAAAACGGAAAAAGCGGGTATTGGCCATTGATGCCGATAGCCAAGGCAACCTGAGCCAGTACTTCGGCGTGGAGCCAACGGAGGACGACACCTGCACCACCATGGAGCTGCTGACCTCCGGCGCCGGGTATTACCCGGACTTTGTGACGCCCACCTGCATCGACGACGTGGACGTTATTCCCGCCGACATCCGGCTGCTGGCGGCTGACGTGGACGCCACCGTCCGGGGCGAAGCCCACCGGGACGCCATCGAGAGCCTCCGGCTGGCCCTGGAGGAGGACGCCGGAGATCCAGACAGTTACGACTATTTGCTGATCGACTGCCCACCGGCGCTGTCCACCGCCTGCGCCGCGGCGCTGATCGCCGCCGACGAGGTCATCATCCCCATCCGGCTGGACGCCTTTTCCACCGGCGGTATGAGCAATCTGGTGTTCCAGATCAACAATATGCGGCGAATCAACCCCCGTCTGCGGGTCCGGGGCGTGCTGGTGACCCAGTACACCAAAACGGAGGAGGAGCGGCAGGCCTTGGAGGTGCTGCAGAACAGCCCGCTGCCGGTATTTCAGACGGTGATCCGCTTTTCCAAGCGGGTGTGCGCCGGCACCTTTGCCAGGATGCCCCTGGTGGAGTTTTCGCCCTGGTGCGCCGCTGCGCAGGATTACCGGGATTTGGCCGAGGAGATCCTGAGAGAGGACGGTGAGGGACGTGGCAAAGCGTGAGGTGGATATTGCCGCCATGCTGGGCGGGCAACTGGCCAAGGTGTCCGAATCGGACACGCCGGTGCGGATGATTCCTCTTGCGGACATCCATTCCAATCCAAGGAATTTTTATCCTAGGGTAGAAAATCTGGAGGACTTGGAGGCTAGTATCCAGGCCAACGGCCTCCTAGAGCCTCTGACGGTCGTTCCTGATGAAAGTGGGGGCTACCGTCTGATTTCCGGCCATAACCGGTTTGCTGCTCTTCGTCGGATACACAGCGAGAAATACCGGGATGAGGTGCCCTGCCTGGTGCTCCCGACAATGGACGAACATGTTGAGTTGTCTGCGATCATTGAGGCCAACCGCCAGCGGGTCAAGACCTCAGCTCTGTTGGCAGAGGAAGCGGACAAGCTGACCAAAGCGTACATGGCCCGAAAGCGCGCCGGTGAGAATCTCCCTGGTCGCATCCGGGACCGGGTGGCGGAGGCTATGCAGATCTCCAAGACCAAACTAGCCAATCTCTCCGCCATCAAAAACGGCATCAAGGTGCCGGGCATCATGCGCAAGTGGGAGAAAGACGAGATCCCGGAGGCCGCGGCACTGGAGATTGCCCGGCTGCCGGTAGAGGCCCAGTACCGACTGCTGGACTGGGTGATCGACGGTCATCATGATTACAGCATCCGAAATGTCAAAAAATTCGCGCTGATGTGGAGCGGCTGCAAGCAAGCGTGCCCGGAGACCGGAAAGTTTTGCCTCCATGCTGAGGCGATCATGGATCACGATTACCACGGCGGCCAGTGGCACGGTTCCGGGTGCTGTCGGCAGTGTTTGAGCCGGGATAGCTGCCCAGCGGCATGCCAGTATGCAGGAAGCGAAGAGGTGGGGGAGGCTCATGAGCCGGAGACCGGTGGAATGGGTATCGCGCCGCCTCCCACTCTGGAGAAGCGGGAGGAGTGGACGGCTGAGGACTGGACCCAGCTTTGCAAAACCTTTTCGGACCGGCTTCGGAGCTGTCGGGAGCAACTGGGTCTGGATCGCGCCGACTTCGCTAAAAAAATCGGAGAGTACAAGGCTACATACAGTACATGGGAAAACGGTGGCCTGCCGGGATCGGGCCGTCTTCCCAAGTTGGCCAAGACGTTAGGGGTCAGTATAGATTATTTGTTTGGCCTGACCGATGCCCCTGCGCCACGGAATGCCCCGACCGTCTGGCAGCCGCTAGACCAGCAACACTGGCCAACGGAGCGGCAACTGGTGGTCATTGCTTATGACAACCCTCTCGGTGGGACCTGCTACGAAGCTGCCCGCTGTGTGGGTGGCTATCATGATCTCTATCCGTTTGAGGACACGGATGTGGGGTGTGAGCTGGATGCGCCGTCTCATGGCGATTACGACGTCGGCTACTGGTGGATGCCCCTGTCGGAAATGGAGGCTGGCCATGGCTGAGATCGTGGTTTGGCAGGATGGCCGACCAAAGTGCCGATACATCAACTGTGTGCCGACACCGGAGGAGCAGCGGTCCCTCCGGCGGGGCGGCTGTGAGATCCGGGTGGACGGGAAACCCGTTTCGCGGATCATTCGGAAGGAGGAAGACAGATGATCCGATTTATTTACGATGAAGAAGGGCATGAAATTCAAGCCACTGCTTCCGGCTGTCCCCGCGAGATAGTATCGGAACTTGGAGTGCTGATCAACATTTCTTACAATCTGATCCGGTCCCGGTCTCCGGAAGCGGCAGAGGCGTTTCGTCATGGTTTGATTTTATCGTTGCTGCCAGGCAGCCCCGTCTGGGATAAAGAGGCTGTGCCGGATCCGAGTGACGGGATCAAGATGGTCCGAATAGGTGATGACTAAAAGGAGGAGTTGCATGGATAGATCTAGATATACCGGCCGGGAGCGGCGGCAGAAGGCATTGCTCCGGCTGAGCGTGGTGCTGTGGGTGTTGGCTTGTTGCATTGTTCTGTGCAACAAGGCAGTAGGTGCCGCCTTATGAAAGGGGCTCAGCCGCCCTGCCTGAACTGCCGGCGGCGCCGGGTGGGGTGCCATGATCCAAACGTGTGCCAGGCCTGGGCGGAATACGCCGCCCAGGCCAAGGCTGCTCAGGAGGAGACGGAGCACCGCCGGAATGTCTTGGGCTTGCTTCACGCCTACCGTGTGGAGCTGCACCACCGGATAGAGATGAGAAGGCGGAATGGGCACTAAGCCTATGACAAGGGAAGAAGCCGTTGGAAGATGGTTTGCGTGGCTCCGTCAGCCAGCAGAGGAGGATTGACCATGATAATAGACATTTGCCCTGTCTGCCATTGCTGTGATTGTCCGTACTATGATGTATGCGAAAATAGAAGGAAAAGGACGGATGACTGACATGAAAAGACTGACTACCGACGATACTGAGTCCATTCTTTTAGGGCTCAATTTGTTTTTTGTGAAGGACAACGAAGTATGGATCCGAGGCGGGGGACCCGATCCGGACTATCAGGACTGCACTCTGACGGACTGGATCAACCGGGCGGCAGCCGCCCAGGGAATTGAACTGGATGCGGATGATGCGGAGGCCCTTGGGGATGTCATGTATGACTGCCTGCAATACGGAGTTGACGCTACGGAGGGCATCTTGGCTTTGCTCCATGCAGCGGCTGTCCAGGCGGCGGAGATGCGTGGCCGTTTGGCTTCTATCGAGGACATTCTCGGCGACGACTACAGCTTGGACCGGCTGCGAGAGCTGACGGAGGCGGTTCGGGATGGGAGGTATGTGGTGCAGCCGAAGCTAAAAGTCTGGACAGATGAGGAAATTGCGGAAATAACTGGATACAAATGTCAGATTTGTAAGAATTTAAAGCAGTGCTGCACTCCACATTTGAAGCGGCTTTGCGGTGAAGCGTATGACCATTTTGAGCCGAAAGCCGCCGAGGCCTCGCTGAAAGGAGAGTATGATGCCGTACATTGACCAGGAAAGAGTTGTGCGGGAGCTAACGGAAGCATGCGATGAGATGGACGTGCGCTTCTTAAAGGGGCGGACTGTCAAAGAAACCATAAACACAGTTAAGAATCACATCAACGCCATGCCGGCCGCCGACGTAGTTCCGGTGGTAAAGGGACACTGGATGCAAACTCCACACTGTTTTATGGGTAAGCGATGCTACGAATGCTCGAAGTGCTATTCAGATCAATTCTGGAACAAATACCGCATCACAGAAAAATATCCGCGATGTCCAAACTGCGGAGCAAATATGGATGGAGGCGCTATGTGAAGTATCATAAACACTACTGCCGGGCGGTGATCGCCACGGCACCCTGCGGGGAGCAGGTAGAGTATCCATCTATATCCGCCGCAGCAGAGCAGACTGGTGGGCAGCAATCCAGAATTTCTGCTGCCTGCAGGACGGGAATTCCATATAAGGGGATCTCCTGGAGGTATGCCGATGAGGAGGGATCCTCCTGATAAACCTGCTATCACCCAACGATCTTGAGCAACTGCGCAGAGCTATGACGTCCGGGCGGGAGATCTCCGTTACCCGGACGCTGCGAGATCAGACCATGACAGCCAGCACCTCCAAGGCTGCCCCTGCGTGGAGCTGCGATATGCTGATCCGGCTGGAGCAGAACAACGGAAGGGTGTACTCCAGCCAGTACTTTGTAAGCGTTGAGGAGATGATGCGCTACATATGAACGATCCGATTTGGACATGCGTCCGCCAAAGGGCGGGTCCTCTGGTCAAGGAGTGCCGGGCCATCCGGCCGCGGCTGAGCCCTAACGACACGCCCTATGAACGGACGGAAAAGAACAAAATTCTGCGGCCGCCTCGTGACAGCAGCGTGTGCCGGAGCCGAGTAGATCGGCTGGAGATCCGCCTGGCCCTGTTTGGCTTCAAGGGCAGTGTCTACACCCTGACCTTCCGGGACGACACGCTTCCGCAGAAATTTCAGGAGGTGCGCCGCCGGTGGCGGTCATTCCTGCGGAAGTTGTACCTCTGGAACCCGGGGTGGAGCCGGGACTATGTCTATCTGATCGAGGGAAAGCATGGAGACCACCGGTACCACATCCATGTGGTGCTGCGGGACCAGGACTTTGCCCCGGCGGAGATTCGCCAGCTCTGGAAGTTCGGTGAGGTGGATGACGAGCCGCTGCTGATCGGCCCTTTTGATACATACCGGCGGACGGCCAAGTACTTCAACAAAGAGGCCACCGACGGCATCACGATCCCGATCTCCGCAAGGACGTGGGTGGCCAGCCGCAGTCTCAACGCCAAAGTCCCGCCCACGGAGTTCTTCCGCAGTGACAGCGGGAAGATTCAGGTCCCGCACAATATCCGGATCTCCGGCTGCAACACCGTGGTGAATGAATTCGGGCGGTACCACTACACCTGGTGGATCGAAGAGCCAAGGCGGTAAAACAGTACTTTATATTTAGAATAGGTTTTTTATTACTTGAAATATAGTTGAATAACTTGCAAAAAACGAAAAGAGGGGGCGCAAGCTATTGCAGACCGCAAGCGAACATGCTAAAATAGTCGTAAAGGACGGATGGGTCATGTGCCCAGTCTGTGGCAAGGGAAAGATTCTCAAGATCAACCCGGACACCACCGTCCACAATCTGCCGAGGCCGTGCAAACGGTGCGGACAGATCAGCATCGTGAATATCGAAGCGCCTGAGCCAGCGTCCACAGAGACCAGCGCCTGAGCCATTTGACAGCCCGTTGAGGGTGTCGAAGGCTTGGGCGCTTTTTGTTTTGCCCGGAGGTGATAGCCCGATGGCACAAAAGCCGCTCCGGCCTTGCCGGCATCCCGGATGCACCGCCCTGGTCTCCGGCGGATACTGCGAGGCCCATAAGCCCAAGGACAGAGACCGGCGCAGCGCCGAGGCCAAGTCCTGGCACTGGATGTACCTGACGCCGGAATGGACCGATGATCTGCGGCCCACGCAATTGCTCCGGGAGCCCTTCTGCCGGGAATGCGCCAAGGATGGCAGGCGGACCAGGGCGACCGAGGTGGATCATGTCCAGCCGCACCGCGGGGACTGGACCGTGTTCACAGACCGCAGCAACCTGCAAAGCCTTTGCCATTCCTGCCACAGCCGCAAGACGCTCGCGGAAATGCGCGAAAAAAGCGCGGCATTGCGAAGCCGCTACCGGCGCTGACGTGGCGGACGCTTGGGCGTGCATGCGCATCAGGCACGCGCCCGCATGGATTCCCTGCACCCCTCCCCCCCCGGGGCAAGAAAGTTTTGGCCGGGACGAGCAAGACCGCAGGCGGTCCTTCGCACGAGAAATTTTCCCCACGGGGAGGTGCGCCAAGCCGGCCAGGATGCCGACAGGGGAAGCAGCCATGCGGAAAGCTGCGGAAACAGTGAAAGGAGCGAAATGAGTACACAACTGGAGCGAACGATTCGGCTGTTCCATGGGGATTGTCTTGTGGGGCTGTCCCGGGTGGAGACGGGTTCCGTAGATCTGGTGCTGTGCGATCTGCCCTATGGTACCACCAACTGCGCCTGGGATTCGGTGATTCCTTTTGAGCCGCTGTGGGAGCAGTACCGCCGGATCGTAAAGCCTGCAGGCGCCCTGGTCCTGTTTGCGGCGCAGCCATTTACCACGGCACTCATCAACAGCGCCAGGAAGCTCTTTCGTTATGACCTGGTTTGGGAGAAGCCGTCACCTGTGGGATTTGCCAACAGCCACCGACAGCCGCTCCGATCCCACGAACAGATTTTGGTTTTCTATAAACGGCAGCCCACCTATAACCCCCAGGGCCTGGTAAAGCTGGAAAAGCCCATCGTCCGGCGGGGCGGACGAAGTGGATCTGTTTACCGGTCCATGTCGGGAGAGAGCGTGCAGCAGTACACCAATTACCCCCGTTCCGTTCTCCATTATCCGAACCGGGCGGAGCGGCGGTACCACCCCACGCAAAAGCCGGTGGTTCTGCTGGAATATTTGATCCGTACTTATACCAACCCCGGGGAGCTTGTGGTGGACAACTGTATGGGCAGCGGAAGCACGGCGGTGGCGTGCCTCAATACCGGCCGCCGGTGTATGGGCTTTGAAAAAGACACCGCTATCTATGAGACTGCATGCCGACGGGTACAGGAGCGGCTTGCTGAGCTCACTATTCCATAGATGTGTCAGATTCGGACACAGTCCTTGAGGGAGGGAGGTATACCGCATGATCCGAGTGGAGTGCGGATTGAAAGCCGCCCGGCTATATTGCAAGGTCCATCCCAGCCGGTGCTGTGCTGCATGCGCTGCCTGTGGAAACTGTGAGCGGGCTTGCCTGAATACGCCGGAGCGGTGCGGCTATGCAAGACCTTTGGACACCGCAACATATGCGCCGCCCGGGCGGCTGAAAGGAGGTGGGGCCAATGGCCGGAAAGCGACAGCCCACAGAAATTGTTGAGGCCAACGGCCGTAAGCATCTGACCGAGGCGGAAAAGGATGCGCGGCGGGACCGGGAGGTCCATGTGCCGCCTCCTGACGAAGCAATACCGCCCAAGTGGCTGCCCAAGCGGCTCCATACGGAGTATCGAGAGATTGGTGAGATCCTGCGGGCCTCTGGGCTGTATGCGGAGCTGGACCGGGACGTGCTGGGGCAGTATTTCCTCTCCCGGGAGCGATGGCTCAGGGCAGACAAGAAGGCCGCGGCCGCCATCCGGGCCGGGGACGAAAAGCTGGCCAGGGAGTGGACCGGCGTCCAGGGCACCTACTTCAAGCAGGCCCGGACTTGCGCCGAGGCCATGGGCCTGTCCGTCACCTCCCGGTGCCGGATCGTGGTGCCCGCAGCCGTGCAGAACGCTGCCAAGGCGCCTGTCTCGGCTGGAGAGGATGAGTTCACCCAGCGTCTCCGGCAGCGGCAGGCGGCGGCACTGGAGGGGGCCAGGTAAATGCCGGTACGCTCCAGCGAGTATTACGACGAGTCGGCCGGATCCTTTGTCTGTGAGTTTATCTCCCGGCTGCCCACCACGGACACCGGCCGCCCCTTTGAGTTGTATGACTGGCAGAGATCCTCCATCATGGAGTTCTACGGTCGGCAGGTGGCCGACGAGGACACCGGGGAGTACCTGCGGAAGTACTGGTACCTCTATCTGGAGATCCCCAAGAAGAACGGCAAAAGCGAACTGGCGGCGGCCCTGGGCATCTACCACCTGTTCGCCGACGGCGAGCTGAACGCGGAGGTCTATATCTGCGCGGCGGATAAGGAGAATGCTGGCATCGTGTTCAGCGCCGCTGTCTTCATGCTGACCACCGCCCCGTGGACGGCCAAGATGATCGCCCGGGGCGAGCTGAATATCGTGGAGTCCCGGAAGCGGGTGGAATACCGCCAGCGGGTCAGGACCGGGAACGGCGGGTACAAGTGGATCACCATTGGGGTGATGGCGGTGGTCTCCGCGGAGGCTTACAGCAAGCACGGCTACAAGCCAAGCTGTGTGATCTTCGACGAGCTCCACGCCCAGCCCAACCGTGAACTGTGGGAGGTCATGACCTTCGGCGCCGGCTCCGGCCGGAAGCAGCCGGTGTGGATCGTGCTGACCACCGCCGGCGACGACCCGGACCGGGGCTCCATCGGCTGGGAGATCCACGAGAAGGCTGTGGGCGTCCGGGACGCCCGGAAGCTGCGCAAGATCCTGGACGAGGGCGGAGACCCCCGTCAGGTCCTCTCCCTGCGGCATGTGTCCGACGAGGACATGACCCAAGCCCAGGAGGACCTTCTGGCCCAGGACCTTCCCAACTGGCTTCCGATCCTGTACGGCCTGACGGCTATGTTCGGCGACGACCCGGACGACCTGAAGGATATCGACATCTGGGACGAAAAGCTCTGGTATCTTTGCAATCCGTCCCTGGGCAAGCACCTGAAGCTCCGGACGCTGCGGCTGGAGGCTCTGGAGGCCCGGCGCAGCGAGGCGGGAGAGAAGCTCTTCCGATGGCTGCGGTTAAATCAGTGGATCTCCGTGAAGGCCGTCAGTTGGATCTCCCTGAACCATTACGACAAAACACAGTATGGCCCCAGCAAGAAGGCGGAGCGGGAGGCCTGGGTGAAGGAGCACCTCTACGGTAAGCTCTGTTACGGCGGCGTGGACCTCTCCACCAGCAAGGACCTGACGGCCTTCGTACTGCTGTTCCCGCCCCAGCCGGGGCTGGAGACGGCGGTGCTGCTGCCCTTCATCTGGCGGCCCGGCGGCACGGTGGAAGAGGCGGAGCGCCGGGACCATGTGCCGTACCGGGACTGGGAGCGGGCCGGGTTCCTCACCCTGTGCGAGGGGGACATTATCAACTATGGCGACGTGGAGGCCACCATCCGGTGGGCTGCAGGGGTCTTTAATCTCCAGACGGTGGGGTTTGACCCCTATCTGAGCCGGACTATCACCCAGCGGCTGGAGCCCATTGTGCCCGTCATCGAGATCCCCCAGGATCTCAAGAACATGTCGCCGGCCATGAAGGAGATGGACGATATGATGACCCGGCACCAATTGCTCCACGTTCACAACACCTGCTTCCGCTGGACGTTCGGAAATGTCCGCTGCTATGTGGATGGAAACGGCAACTGCAAGCCGTTGAAGAATAAGTCCCGGGGCCGCATCGACCCCACCGTGGCTTCCATCATCGTGATGGCGGTGTGGATGATCAAGCGAAACCAGAAGCCGGATCTGGCGGCGGCCATGAAAACAAGAAACTATCACCTGTAAGGCCTACCGGTCGAAGGAGGACTATGAAACGAGTTGCAACCAGTTTGGTAACACACCTGTCCACATTGGTGCTGCTGGCGGGAGCCGCCGCAGTGACCGTGGGAGCCGGGATGATCTTTCTGCCGGCGGGGTTTATCACCGGCGGTGGTCTGGCAATTGCCGGCGCGATACTGTCCATGTGGGGAGAGGATGAAGGGAAATGAGCCTGAAAAGAGGTCTTGTCCGGGCGGGCCGCACACTGGACAGCCCCCGGAAGAGCCTGGGGAATGGCGTCATGCATACGCTCACCCTGGAGAGCCCCGCCGGGTGGCTGACCGGCGAAGAGAGCGTGGGCATGAGCCGCGACCGGGCCATGAAGATCTCCACGGTGAACCGCTGCGTGGAGGTGCTGTCCAATTCCATGGCAGTGCTGCCGGTTTACATCATGAACGAGCGGACCAAGGAACGCCTGCCGGATCACCGGCTGGGGCGGGTCTTGTGGGAGCGGGCCAATGAGGCCATGACAGCGTTCGACTACCAGCGGCTGATGCTCTGCAATGAGCTGCTGCGGGGAAACGCTTATGCGTGGATCTATCGGGATCCCAGGACCGGGTGGCCCCGGGAGTTGATCCCGCTGCCTCCGGACAATATGACCATCCATGTGGATACGGAAGGACATGTCTGGTATTTCTTCACCCACCCCACCACCGGGGCGGTCACCATGCTCCGGCCGGAGGAGGTCCTGCACTACAAGGCTTACAGCGAGGACGGCATTGAGGGGATCAGCGTCCTTCGGCGGGCATCGCTGACGCTGTCCACCGCCAGAGCCGCCCAGCAGTATGAAAACAGCACTTGGATGAGCGGCGGACAGCCCAGCGGCATCCTTACCACGGATGCTGACCTGGGAGATTCCATCGAGGTCGAACAGGCGGACGGCACCAAGGTGAAGGTGGACCCCAAGGATCAGCTTCGAAAATCCTGGGAGGCCGTCCACCGTGGGCCGGGAAATGCTTTTCGGATTGCCGTGCTGGATCTGGGCTTGAAGTATCAGCCGATCTCCATGACGAATTCCGATGCCCAGTTTGTGGAGAGTAATGAGATCCGGGTGGCGGATATCTGCCGGTTCTTCGGGGTCCCTCTGCACCTGGCTTACGCGGGAAAGCAGTCCTACCAATCCAATGAACAAAACGGCATCGAATTTGTCAACTATACGCTTCTGGCCTATGAGACCCAGTGGGGGCAGGAAGACACCTACAAGCTGCTGCTCCCCAGCGAGCGGGCCGGGCAGCTTCGCATCAAACGAAACCTGAAGGTATTCCTGAAGGGCGACACGGCCGCACAGTCGGCCTGGTACCGGACGATGCGGGAAATCAGCGCCCTCAATGCGGATGAGATCCGGGGCCTGGAAGATATGGGGACAATCCCCGGCGGTCAGGAGTACTACGCCAGTTGGAACTACGGACCCTTAAGTAACTGGGCGCTGCTGAGTGTGATCCGGGCCCTTGGGAACGCCGCCGGAGCGGAGCTTCCAAACGAAGGAGACGTGAAAAATGAGTAAGATCTTGAAAGCGACCGGCCTGGAAAAGCAGGTGATCACGGACGGGGACATGGCTCTTATCAACGCCCAGGCCAAGACGCCGCTGGAGCCGGATCAAATCTATACGTTTGCAGTCCGGCTGTGCGACAACCAGGTGGACCGTGATTTTGAGCGGTTTCCCAGAAAGTCCCTAGAGCGCCTGGCAAAGCTGTTTGTGGGGAAATCCGGTATCTTTGACCACATCTGGTCCGCCGTGGGGCAGACTGCAAGGCTCTATAAGACGGAGGTGGTGGATGAACCCGGGCAGAAAACCAAAGCGGGAGACACGCTTTCCTGGTTAAAAGGATATGCCTACATGGTGCGCACCGAAAGCAACCAGGATCTGATTGCCGAGATTGAGGGCGGCATCAAGCGTGAGGTCAGCGTAGGCTGTTCGGTTGCCCGAATGGTCTGCTCCATCTGCGGTGAAGAAGGCGGGCGCTGCGGTCACCGCAAAGGGGAGGCCTATGACGGCAAGCTGTGCTTCTTCAGTCTGGATGAACCGCTGGACGCTTATGAGTGGTCCTTTGTAGCTGTCCCGGCCCAACCGGCGGCCGGTGTGGTGAAAAACAAGCGCTACGGCGGTCCTGAAGAACCGCAGGAGCCCCCGGTGGACTCCGGGGAGGAGGATAATACCCTCCGCATGGCACAGGCCATGCAGGAGCAGGAAGAATTACGATATGGAGGTATTGCACGATGACGTATCAGGAACTGCTGGAGCTGAAGAACAAGCGGGCGCTGAAGGTAAAGGAGGGCCAGGACCTCATCACTCAGAAGAACTTCGATGCCCACAAAGCGCTGCTGAGCGAGGTGGCCAAGATGAATGCGGAGATCGAGGCCGCAGAGGCCCAGATGGCGGAGGAGGGGCGCTTCGACGACAAGGACGAGAAGCTCAAGGGCCTCCACCTGAACCACCAGAAGCAGCAGGAGGAACTGACCAAGATCAAAGCTGTGGATGCCATCCGCAGCACCAACGAGTATGCCAATGCGTTCTCCAAGGCCCTGCGTTCCGGCGTGACGGTAAAGCGGGCCCGGGGCGTGGAGGCGTTCGCCCCTCTGATGAAGGCGCTGCAGGAAACCGGCGGCTCCCCTGAAGGGTCTGACGGCGGCTTCCTGGTGCCCCAGGACTTTGACAACATGATCCACCAGATGGAGAAGGAATATCTGGATCTGAGTCAGTTCTTCACCGTGGAGCAGGTGACCACGCTCAGCGGCTGGCGTGCAGTGGAGAACGGTACCCGCAAGAAGCTGCCCAAGATCGCCGAGATGGCCACCATCGGGAAGGACGATCAGCCCAAGTTCACAAAGGTCACCTATACCGTGGACAAGTATGGCGACCGGCTTCCGGTGTCTTCTGAACTGCTGGAGGATAACACCGCCGGCCTGCTCCAGTACCTGGCGGGCTGGTTCGGCCCCAAGTACATCCTCACCAAGAATTCCCTGCTGATTGCCCTGCTCACCGGTCTGGAGACGGAGGTGGCTCTGACTGCCGGCAGCGAGGCCAAGGAGCTGCGCCAGGCCATCATCAAGAATCTCAATACCGCGCACAGCAAGGCAGCCATCCTGCTGACGAACCAGAACGGTTATGCCGAAATGGATGGATGGCAGGACAGCAACGGCAGATCTCTGCTGGTGCCTAATCCCGCAGACCCTGAAATCTACCGGCTGGGTGGCCGCCAGGTGGTCTACGCCGATAACGACCTGATCCCCGACGAGACCTCCAAGTACCCCATTTACGTGGGTAACTTCAAGGCCCTGGGCACGCTGTTTGTACGCAAGGGCATTGAGATGGCGGCTACCGATATCGGCGGCGACGCCTGGGCTACCGACAGCTACGAGATCCGGGGCCTGTGCCGCATGGATGCCCAGCAGGTGGATGCGAACGCGGCGTTTAAGGCTACGATCACGTCTGCTGCGGGCTGAGCAGGAGGTGCCGTATGAGCAAGAACGAAGAAAAGACCATCGCTGAGCAGACGGCGCCGGTGGAGACTCCTGATTCCGTGGAAAAGCAGGCCGCACAGGCTGGAAGTGAGCTTGCGGCGCAGCAGGACGAGCCTACGGAGCCCCCGCAGGATCCTGCTCCTGAGATCCCCCAGCGTCCCCAAATCGTGGTTACGGCTCCCCAGGGCCTGAACCTGCGGGAAGGGCCCCACGTCAGCTATGCCGTCAAGGCGGTGCTGCCTGACGGCACTCCTGTGGAGATCCTATATCTTCCTGAAGATGTAGAGGTGCCGAGCTGGGCTCTGGTGAAAACGTGCGCCGGCATCGGCTGGGTGAATACCAACTTCCTGACGGAAGTGGATCCCTGATATGGCGGAGTGGAACGATGCGGTGAAGAGCCGCCTGATGGCCTACTGCCGCATCGATGCCCTGGAGGAGGGGGAGGCGCTCCTCCTCCAGGGACTCTACGAGGCGGCGGTGAGCTACATGGAGCAGGCGGGGATCTCGGAGCCCAAGGAGGGGACGACCCGCTGGGCTCAGTATGACCTGTGCGTCAACGCCCTGGTGCTGGACCTTTGGGAGCACCGGGACATGAAGGAGCCTGCCAGCCAAGTGAGCGAAAACGTGGTACTTCGCCGGATGCTGACCCAGTTGAAGCTCAGCGAGCCGGCAGTGTCCGATTCGGACACATGACAAAAATCCGCCCCGGCACAGAGCCGGGGCGGAGAGATGGGGAACGGCGGTTATTGGACATTCAGCTCCCGTTTGAGGGCGTTTTGCAGGATGCGGGAGAAGTTCAGCCCCTGTTCCTCGGCCAGGTGATTGAGCCAGCCGGGAATGGTGAGGGTCTTCTTGACGGCCTGGTTTTCGTGCCGCTTGCGGTAGTCCAGTTCGTCAAACTCCACCATGGCCACAAAATCCCCCTCCTCCAAAGGGATCGCGCTGGGGAGAGAGGGCGCGGGGACCGGCTTGGCGGCGGAGAAGTAGTCTTCCAACACCAGGCCCATGGCGTCCTGGGTCATGGCCACCGCCTCGCTCATGGTGTCGCCCTGGGAAAAGCAGCCGTCCAGATCAGGGACGAAGGTGGAAAAGCCAACTTCCTCCGGGTGAAAGATAACGGGGTAAAAAACCTTTTCCATAAGATAGCCTCCTTTTGAGGGGCGGGGCTTATTTCAGCCCCGCCTGTTTGAGAATCGCCTGTTCCAGTCCTTTTTTCAGTTCCTTGGCGTGGACCGGAACAATGGTTTGCTTGCCCGTGGTCCTGTTTCGGTATTTGTGATGCGATCCGTTGGAGTCCACCAGCTCGAACCCGTTTGCTTCCAGGAGCTTGATCATCTCCTTGGGTTTCATCGGCATGGGATCACGTCCTTTCCATGGTCTTATTATAGCACGTATTTACACGTATGTCAAGAAAAACACGTAAAAACACGTATAAATTTTAAAGAAAATGGAGGTGCGACGCATGATCGACGCCGGGGATCTCAGCGAGCGGCTGGAACTGCTGGAGCTGCGGGAAACGGAGATAGGTACATGGGAATGGGTGAGTACCGGGCGGCTGTGGGCCCAGGTGGAGGCGGACGGGGGGAATAATCTGTTTTCGTCCAAGAACCTATTTTCCTCCGTGGGCATCGGGGCCCGGAATGCCAAGCTGGTGCTGCGCACCCGCCCCCTCACTCTGCACCAGGCCCTGCGCTGGAAGGGGCAGCATCTGTTTTTGACCGGCATCACCAAGCTGGACCGGATGCACCTGAGCGTTCAGGCGGCACTGGTGGAGCCTGTGGGCTGCCTTGCCACCCGGACAGAGGACACCGTGGGAGAGGCCGGACGGCCCACCCCGGCGGAGACCATGCGCTTGACCTTCCCCGGCGTGCTCACTGAGAAGTATGCCCGCTATGAGCGGGAGGAGACCCACGCCGAAGGCGAGACCGGCTATGTGCTGGTGACGCCCAAGGCGATCGCACTGAAGGCCGGGGATCTGGTGACGGTCCAGGAGGGACCCGGCAAAGACGTGTATCATGTGACCGTCTGCCATGTGCTGGACCCGTATAAGAACGAGTATGAGATCGCCTGTCGGGGGGATGTGTAATGGCACAAACCGTAGAAGTATACGGGATCGACTATCTCATAGAGAGCCTGAATCAGTTGGTAAAGCAGTTTCCCATGGAAAAGCGCAGCGTCCTGGAGCATCTCGGACAGGAACTTTTGGCGAATGTGCGAAGCGAGATCGGCGGTAGCGGCAAGGTGGCGGGCTGGCAGGCTCCCCACATGGGCAGCGGCGGCGGGTATGTGGCCGTGCGGCCCAGGGCCAAGACATACCAGACCACCAAAGGCGGGAAGCGCTACGCCGTGGGATACATCACCAACGCCATCGAAGGCGGGCACCGGACCGGCGGGCAGCGCCCCGGGCCCAAGGCCCAGGGATACAAGTACCGGCCCAGGTTCAACAAGGCGGCGGTACCGGGCCGGTGGTTCTATGACGCAGTGCGGCAGCAGATCAGGGACATGTCCAAAGAGGATGTGGACAAGCTGCTTTGTACCATTGTGGACGGATTGGAGGGACGGCTGTGACGTATCAGGATCTGACCGAGGCCATCGCCTCCAAGATCGCCGCGCTGTGGCCCAAGCGGATGCTGTACCGGGATTTCTGCCCGGTGGACTTCAAGCGGCCCTCCAGCTTCCTGTATGTGGTGGACGCCTCCTACAAAGACGCCAATCGGTACCTGGTGAACTGGAACTATGAAGCGGAGCTGACGCTGCACGCCGCCACGGACGATTACGCCGTGGAGAGCACGGAGGCCCTGCGGCAGGATCAACTGGCGGTTTTGAACGCCTTTGCCGCACCTGATCTCCGGATCGGCGACCGGTCCATCCTGATCAGTGTGGCGGCAGAGGCTCCGGGACCGGGAGAGGCCTATGTGACGTTTACGGCGGCCTGGACGGATACCCGGCCCGGCTTTGTGGATGAGGACACGGCGCCGGAGAGCGTCAGCGGCGTGCCGCTGATGGAGGACTTTTCGTTGAAGGTGGGGACGGACGCCCCCAAGGACAAGACAGTGACAGAAAAGGAGTGATTTGATGTCGACGAACATCGGACTGCCCAGCCTGACCATCGCCTTCCAGAAGGCGGCCCAGGCCACGGCCAACCGCAGCAAGAAGGGGTTTGTGGGGCTGTTTGTACGGGACACCCAGGAGCAGGGGGTCCACCAGTTGACCAGCGCTGCCCTGATCCCCACCAAGCTGGGGGTGGATAATCAGAATTACATCAAGCGGGCCTTTGCCGGCACCGACCGGGGCGTGCCCAGCAAGGTGGTGGCGGTGGTCATTGCCCCGGACACGGAGGACACCACCGCCCTGGAGGATGGGCTGAAGCTCATCGAGAATCAGACCCTGGACTACATCGCCCCGCCTCCAGACGTGACGGAGGATGAGAAAGCGGTGCTGGAGACCTGGGTCAAGGGGCGCAGGGAGAAGTACTTCACCGAAAAGCTGGTGGAGCCCAACCCGGCCACGCCGCCGGACCACATGGGCATCATCTCCTTTACGGAGACGGATGACGCCCTGGCCGAAGGAACGACCACCTACGCCGCGGCGGAGTACGCCAGCCGGATCGCAGGCGTACTGGCTGGAACACCCCAGTCCATGTCCGCCACCAATGCGGCTCTGGAGGAGCTGACGGCGGTGACACCCAGAAGCGAGGCGGAACAGATCGCGGCCATCAATGCCGGAAACCTGATCCTGATCCACGACGGGCAGGTGGCCAAAATCGCCCGGGCGGTCAACAGCCTCACCACCATCCCCACAAACGGCAGCGCCGACTGGTGCAAGATCAAGATCGTGGAGGGGATGGATCTCATCACCTATTACCTGCGCACCACCGTCCAGAACCAGTATCTGGGCCGGTATCCCAACACCTATGACAACAAGTGCCTGCTGATCGCGGCTATCCTGGAGTACCTGCAGTATCTGGAGGGCGCCGGCGTGCTGAACCCCGGGGAGAGCTGGTGCGAGATCGATCTGGACGCCCAGACCAACTGGCTCAAGGCCCAGGGTGTGGAAGTGGCGGATCTGACGGAGCAGGAGATCCGCGAGTACCAGACGGGCTCCTGGGTGTTTATCCGCTGTGGCGGCCGCCTGGTGGATGCTATGGAGGACTTCCAGGTGACCTTCAACACGCTGGTTACGGTGGCCGATCTGGCCGCCTGATAAGGAGGGAGACAAATGGCACAGAGAATTGAGACCGCCAAGCGGACCATCAACGGCACCTGGGGCGAGGTCTGGGTGGACGGCGAGAAGATCGCCGAATGCACTGCCTGTCAGCTCAAGATCGCCAACAACAAGCAGACCGTGAACCTGTGCGGGCAGTATATGGAGGACAGCAAGGGCACCTCCGGCTCCGGTACCGGCAGCCTGACGCTGTACCATGTGGACAGCGGCTTTGCCCGGAAGCAGTCGGGCATCCAGAACGGTGTGGACCGGCGGTTCACCGTTGTTTCCAAGCTGGCTGACCCGGACAGCTACGGCGCGGAGCGGGTGGCCGCCTACAACGTCAGCTTTGACGACCTGACCCTGGCAGACTGGAAGGCGGCCACGGTGGGCACCGTGACCAAGCCCTTCACCTTCACCCGCTATGAGCTGCTGGACCAGATCCAGGCGGAGTAAGGAGGCACCATGGCAAAGAAAGAACCGTCCATCATCAACAGCCTGATGGATCTGCCGGAGTTTGAGCCGGAGAAAACCGTGTTGCGGCTGAACCGGCTGGGGATCGAGCTGGAGCTGCAGGAACTGCCCTACGACAAGCTGGTGAAGCTGAGCCGGGAAGCGGACGCCGACATTCATCTGATCCTGGCCTGTGTGACCAACCATCCGGAGATGAAGCGGAGCGAGTGGTACCACGACAAAAAGGGGTGTGCCACGCCGGCCGATGCGCTGAAGAAGATCCTGCGAAAAGGCGAGGTCAAGAAGATCTGCGCGGCCATTGACATGCTCCACGGCTACGGACCTGGCAGCGTGACCGTCGTCTCGGAGGAGGAGCTGTCTGACCGGGTCACAGCGGCAGCGGTAAAGGAGCTGGAAAAAAACTGAAACAGCGCGCGGATCTGGTGATCGCCCAAAGGCTCTTGGTTGAGCACGGGGTTCTCCCGGGGGACTACCTGAACCGTCCCCCGGGAGAGCGGGCGCTGACCCGCGCGCTGCTCATTGACTTTCAGCGGAGAAAGGAGGGAGAGATTTTATGAGCCGGAGCACCGACGCCAGTATCGCTTTCTCCGTCACTGACAATCTCTCCGCTTCCGTGGTCAAGATGAAGAACGCCCTGGGCGGCTTCCGGGACGATGCGGAGGGACTACAGAAGCAACTGGACGCCCTGCAAAATACCAGAATGCAGCTCAAGAATATCGACCTGAAAAACGCCAAAAATCAGGTGGAGCAAATGCGCCGGGCACTGGAGGAGCTGGGTGATACGGCCACCGAGGCTGACCGGGAGGCCGCCAGGGCGGATTTCGACCAGGCAGTACAGAATTACAACAACCTGGAAAACCAGTTGAAGCTGGTGAGCCGGCAGGCAAAGGAGACCGAGAGAAATCTGCTGGATGCCACAGATGCCATCAGCAGGACCGACAACCGGGCGGCCTCCGTGTCCGGAGGCGGCGTTCTCTCCGCCCTGGGCAAGGCGGGACTGCTGAACATGGCAGGGGACGTGGCCCTGGACGTAGGGAATTTGCTAATCGGATCCTCCCTGGGCGCAGAAGCCGGCTCGGTGGTATCCTCCGGCGTGTCCGGGGCATTGTCCGGGGCAGCCATGGGGTCGCTGGGCGGTCCAGTG
>ULXJ01028998.1_pt1 | contig 26488 bp, 29 predicted proteins | sample 1960981 | NCBI WGS metagenome assembly ULXJ01 (sample SAMEA4835830, study PRJEB28245) | human gut metagenome | biome: gut microbiome; material: fecal sample | place: Denmark | collected 2008 | reverse complement strand
CCCCCAGCCGCCTGGGGAAGAAGATCATTGAACTGACTGACGTGTCCAAGGCCTACGGGGACCGAACCGTGGTATCTCACTTCTCCTACAATCTGCTGCGCCGGGACCGCATCGGCATCGTGGGCCGCAACGGCGCCGGAAAGACCACGCTGCTGCGGCTGCTGACCGGAGAACTGCCGCCGGACAGCGGCATTGTGGAGATCGGCGCCACAGTAAAAATTGGCCACTTCTCCCAGGAGGGCCGGGAGCTGGACCTGAACCAACGGGTCTACGACTTTATCCACGACATCGCCGACGAGGTGAAGACCGACCAGGGTACCTTCTCCGCCAACCAGATGATGGAGCGTTTCTTGTTCCCCGGCGATTTGCAGTCGGTACCCATCGGGCGCCTCTCCGGCGGAGAGCGGCGGCGGCTGTACCTGCTCTCCGTGCTGATGGCAGCGCCCAACGTGCTGGTACTGGACGAGCCCACCAATGACCTGGATGTGACCACATTGTCCATTCTGGAGGACTATTTACAGGACTTTCCCGGGCCGGTGCTGGCGGTATCCCATGACCGCTTCTTCCTGGACAAGCTGGCGGAGCAGATCTTCGAGGTCCATGGGGATGGCCAGATCCTCCGCCATACCGGCAACTGGTCCGACTGGAACCGGGACCGGAAAGCGGAGGAAACCACCGCACCCCGTCAAGAAATTGCAAAAGAGAAGCCGCAGGAGCGGCCCCGGGAAAAGAAGCTGAAATTCAGCTTCAAGGAACAGCGGGAATTCGAGACCATCGACGCTGATCTGGCGGCCCTGGAGGAACAGGTGGCCGCCTGTCGGGCCCAAGAGGCCGCCTGCGGCAGCGATTACGTCCGCCTCCAGGAGGTCCAGGCGCGCCTGGCGGAGCTGGAGGCCGCTCTGGAGGAAAAGACGGAGCGGTGGATGTACCTCAATGAATTGAAAGAGAAGATCGACAACGGCGGCTGAGCCGCCGGAAACAGCAGCAGCGGGACGCTGAAAACCGTCCCGCTGCTGTTTTTATTCATGATGGCAGGCCCAGGGCCCGGAGGAGCATGGTCACGCCGTACAGCACCGGCTGGTGCAGCATGTACACCAGCAACGACCGCCGCCCCAGAGCGCACAGCGGTTTGCAGTGGCCGAAGTCCGGCGCCGCCTCCAGATACCGCCGGGTCAGCCGGTAGAGAAAATAACCTGTCAGGAACAGGAAGAACCAGGGCACCAGGGAGAAGTAATCCGTTGAGTGAAAGCCGGAGAAGGGAAAGCCCAGATAGGCGGTGGCCATGTTCCGGTAGAGCCCCTCCGGCAGCGCCGCCAGGCGCAGGCCCTCGAAGCCAAGGCAGCCCCGGTTCACATTCCGGGTCAGGGCAAACAGCACCGCGCTGACAGCCAGTCCCGCCCCGGCAGGTACACGGGCCAGGGTCTTTTCCAGCAGGGCCCCCAGCAGCATGCAGGAGCCCAGCAACGTCAGGACACCGAACCAGATCTCCTGCCCCGGCATCACCACCAGCGTCACCGCCGTCACCACCGCCCCGCAGCCGAACACCAACCAACCCCGGCGCCAGTGGCGGCGGCCCAGGGAAAAACTGAAGCCGGACAGCAGGATGAAGGTCCAGCAGATGCTCTGCTGCCAGAGGTAGGCGCCGGTGCTCTGGTACCAGGGCCAGTCCACCCCCAGAATGTACACCATATCCCAGCAGCCGTGGTAGACGATCATGCTGAGCAGGGTCAGCCCCCGCAGGGCGTCCGGCAGAGCGTATCGGGTCCCCGCTCCGGATGTGATTTTATCAGCAGCCATGGGCATTCCTCCCCGAATGTGGCTCCCCTGCCGGGGGCGTTATGCAGGCTTCATTATACGCCCCGGCTCTCCAGCGGTCAAGAATATGGAAAAGGGAGCGCCGAAGCGCTCCCCCTTCATTGTGATTTCATATCTTTTTTCACTCTCTGGTCCAGCCGGGCCAGGAAGGAGGCCAGCCAGAACCCGCCGGCGCAGCACAGGGCGGAGAGGACCACTTCCCACCAGCCCACGTAATCGGTGGGGACGATCACCAGGGTGGAGGCCAGCACGATGCCCAGAATACCATGGTAGGCCACGGCGTAGTGGCGGCGGAAGAACCAGCTCACCAGCCGGGCCAGCAGCAGCATGGTGATCACCATGCCGGGCAGGCACGCCGACAGCACCAGCAGGTCCAGCCGGGCCAGCCCCTCCAGCATGGGCTGGTAGAGCCCCAGGGCCATCATCACCGAGGAGGAGGTCAGGCCTGGGATCACAACGCTCATGCCCCACAGGGCCCCACAGAAGTTGTACCACCAGAAGCTGGGTTCCACGGTGACGGACAGCACCCGGCCCACGTAAAAAAGCCCGGCGAACACCGCTGCCGCGCACACAGCCAGGCTCACCCAGGCGGAAGGTCCGCGGCCCTCCTGCCCCGCCTCCCGGAACAGAGAGGGAACCGTGCCCACGATCAGTCCGATAAACAGCCAGGTGGTGATGGCGGCGGACTGGTCCAGGCACACTGCGATGCCCTTGGCAAAACCCAGAAAGCCAACGCACCAGCCGATGGCCAGCGCCGGGAACCACCGCCAGTACTTGGGGATAGCGGTGCGGGGATGGGTCAGTACTTCCATAAAGGGACGGTAGATATCGAACACCACCGCCAGTACGCCGCCGGAGACGCCCGGTAAAATGGCTCCGGCACCAATCAGAATTCCGCAGAGAAAATCCCGCAGCCAGCGCACCCTGCTCTTTTCATCCCGCTTTTTCCGCACGCGTCCCATCCTCCGCCCTTTTCAGGATTCTGCAGGTATGATAGCAGTTTTGCCGGGGACTTGCAATCCAATGCAGGGTCGAAGCATGAAATTTCTCCCTGAATTTTGCCGTTGACTGCTGTTTTTTGTGAAAAGTACCCAGCTCTGTCAGGAATAGGTCGGGCCTTTCTGAGCGAAAATACCTGTTGACAGGACCGCCGGTGCCGTGTAAACTGACAGGTAACTGAAAACCTGAAGCACAAAGACGATGAAGAGAAGAGTATCCGGGCAGATACGGCACAGAGAGCCTCGTTTGGTGGGAAGAGGCGCGGAAGGGTCCGGGGAACATGGTCTTGGAGTCGCGTGGCCGACCGCGCAAGCATAGGTCACGACGGGAGCGCCCGTCATAGCGCAGAAGTGTGTCTGCACTTCCAAAGGCCGCCTTTGTGAGAAGGTGCGCGAATCAAGGTGGTACCACGGCGCGTTGCGCTCGTCCTTGAAGCGTTTGGCTTCAAGGGCTTTTTTGTTTTCGCCGCAATTTCCAATATGGAAAGGAGCTTCGATACCGTGAGCGAATCCATCATTCAAATCCGGAATCTCACCAAGACCTTCGGCCAGGGTGCCGACGCTGTTCACGCCCTGGAGGACATCAACCTGGATATCCGCCAGGGGGAGATCTTCGGCATTATCGGCCTCTCCGGCGCCGGAAAGAGCACCTTGGTCCGGTGCATGAACTTGCTGGAGCGTCCCACCAGCGGCACTGTGGTGGTGGACGGAAAGGACATGACTACCCTCTCCGAGGCAGAGCTGCGGAAGGCCCGTCAGTCTATCACCATGATCTTCCAGAGCTTTAATCTGCTGATGCAGCGGACGGTACTGCAAAACGTGTGCCTGCCCATGGCCATCAGCGGCGTACCCAAGGCCCGTCAAAAGGAGCGCGCCCTGGAGCTGTTGGAACTGGTGGGTCTTCAGGATAAGGCAGGTGCCTATCCCGCCCAACTCTCCGGCGGTCAGAAGCAGCGGGTGGCCATTGCCCGGGCCCTGGCCACGGACCCAAAGGTGCTGCTGTGCGACGAAGCCACCTCCGCCCTGGACCCCACCACCACCGCCTCCATTCTGGGTCTTTTGAAGGACCTGAACCAGAAGCTGGGCGTCACCGTGGTGGTCATCACCCACCAGATGAGCGTCATCGAGGAGATCTGCTCCCGGGTGGCTATCATCTCCGAGAGCCGCATCGTAGAGAGCGGCGAGGTCAGCGAGGTGTTCCGCCATCCCAAGACCTCCGCCGCCCGGCAATTGATCATCCCCGGCAGCGAGGCCGCCCGGAATTTCACCGGCAAGGGCAAAGTCTACCGCATCACTTTCGACGGTACCACCTCCGACCAACCGGTGGTGGCCGGCATGGTGCTGGCCTGCGGGGAACCGGTGAACATCTGGTTTGCCGACACCCGGGACATTGAGGGCAAGGCTTACGGCCATATGCTGGTGCAGTTGCCGGAAAGCGAAGTCACCGCCGGCCGGATGCTGTCGTATCTGGATGAGGTGGGTGTCACCTACAAGGAGGAATCGCAAGATGCTTACTGCTGAATTCTGGACGATGTTCGCGGTGGGGCTGTGGGAGACCCTTTACGTGGTGGTGCTGTCCACCTTGTTCTCCTATATTATCGGCCTGCCCCTGGGCCTGCTGCTGGCAGTGACGGATCAGGACGGCCTGCGTCCCAGCGCCGGAGTCAACAAAGTTTTCGGCACCGTGGTGAACCTGCTGCGTTCCGTCCCCTTCCTGATCATGGTGTTTTTGCTGACCGCCTTCACCCGCTTGATCGTGGGCACCACTGTGGGCAGCCCCGCCATGATCCCGCCCCTGGTGATCGCCGCCTTCCCCTTTGTGGCCCGTCTGGTAGAGAGTTCCGTCCGGGAGGTGGACCGGGGCGTCATCGAAGCGGCCCAGTCCATGGGTGCCTCCACTCTTCAGATCGTGATCCGGGTGATCCTGCCGGAGGCCACTCCCTCCCTGATCACCGGTGCCACCACCGCCACCGTTACCATCCTGGGTTATTCCGCCATGGCTGGCATTGTAGGCGGCGGCGGCCTGGGCGCCATTGCCATCAACTATGGCTATTACCGCAAAGAAAGCCTAATCATGTGGGTGGCCGTGGTCATCATCGTAGTTCTGGTGCAGATCCTTCAGGGGATCGGCAACCGGATCGCCGCCCGATCCGACCGGCGCATTCGCTGACGATTCGCCGCCACAGGCGGCTGATCGATAGATTGTCCCTGACACAAGAGTATGAAAAGGAGTTATTGGAAATGAAGAAGTTTTTTACCCTGACCCTCAGCGCCCTGCTGGTGCTGTCCCTGCTGGCCGGCTGCGGTGGCGGTTCCGACACCACGACCACCTCTGATACCACCGCCGATGACGGCGACGCTGCCACCACCGAGACCACCACAACCCTGAAGGTGGGTGCCAGCATCACTCCCCACGCCGAGATCCTGGAGCAGTGCAAGCCCATCCTGGCCGAGCAGGGCATTGACCTGGAGATCGTGGAGTACACGGACTATGTCCAGCCCAACACCGCCGTGGAGGAGGGCGACTTGGACGCCAATTACTTCCAGCACGTCAACTACCTCAACTGGTTCAATGAGGACTACGGCACCCACCTGGTGGCCGCCTGCACCGTCCACTACGAGCCCTTCGGCATCTACGCCGGCAAGGTCTCCTCTCTGGATGAGCTGAAGGACGGCGACGAGATCATCGTCCCCAATGATGGCTCCAATGAGACTCGCGCCCTGCTTCTGCTGCAGCAGGAGGGCATCATCACCCTGAAGGACGGCATCACCGCCGCCTCCAACGCCACCGTGCAGGACATTGCCTCTTACAACGTGGGCGTCACCATCCGGGAGATGGAGGCCGCTCAGTTGACTCTGTCCCTGCAGGATGTGGCCCTGGCCGTTATCAACGGCAACTACGCCCTGCAGGGTGGCCTGAACGCCGCCACCGACGCCCTGGCCATCGAGGACTCTCAGGGCGACGCTGCCCAGGAGTACGCCAACGTGCTGGCTGTGAAGGAGGGCAATGAGAACAACGAGGCCATCCAGGCCCTGGTGGAAGCCCTGCACTCCGACACTGTTCGGGACTATATCAACAACACCTACAGTGGCGCTGTGGTTCCCCTGTTCTGATTTTCTTTCTGGTTTTCAACGCCCCGGAGAAGGCAGTTTCTTCTCCGGGGCGTTCTTTTATGAATGACGCACGAAATCCGTGTTAAGTATCTGTAAAATTTTTTCTCGGAAAGCGGTGGCTTTTTTCACAGGGCCATGCTAGAATGGGAAACGCCCTCCACGGGAGGACAATTTGAACAAACGGGAGGTCTCCTGGTATGGCTGCCCCGAAGGGAACCCAATATGAAATCGATATGTGCAACGGCCCCATCCTCTCCAAGATGCTTCTGTTTTCCATCCCGTTGATGTGCTCCAGCATTCTCCAGTTGCTGTTCAACGCGGCGGATATCGTGGTAGTGGGCCGCTGGGCCGGGGACAACTCTCTGGCAGCGGTGGGCTCCAATACAGCCCTGATCGGCCTTCTGACCAACCTGTTCGTGGGGCTGGCAGTGGGTGCCAACACCCTGGCAGCCAAGTACTATGGTGCCCGGGACCGGGAGGCCCTGCGTAAAACGGTGCACACCTCCATGCTGCTCAGTCTGCTCAGCGGCCTGCTGCTGACGCTGGTGGGCGTTATCGGTGCCCGGACCATTCTGGTCTGGATGCAGACCCCGGCCAACGTGCTGGACCTGGCCGCGCTGTATCTGCGGATCTACTTCCTGGGCATGCCGGCCACCATGATTTATAACTTCGGCGCCGCTTTGCTGCGGGCGGAGGGTGACACCCGCCGGCCTTTATACTTCCTGACCCTGGCCGGCATCGTCAATATCATCCTGAATCTGTTCTTCGTCATTGTCATGAAGCTGGATGTGGCGGGTGTGGCCATCGCCACGGTGATCTCCCAGTGTATCTCCGCCGCTCTGGTGGTGCGGTGTATGGTAAAGGACTCCGGCCCGCTGCATCTGGATTTGCGACAGCTCCATATCTATAAGGACAGCTTGGAGCAGATCCTGCGGATCGGCCTGCCGGCAGGCTTCCAGGGTATTCTGTTCTCCCTTTCCAATGTGGTGATTCAGTCTTCCGTCAACACCTTCGGAGAGATCATCATGGCCGGCAACTCCGCCGCCGCCAATATCGAACAGTTCGTGTATGTGGCCATGAACGCCCTGTACCAGGCCACCATCTCCTTTGTCAGTCAAAACTTAGGTGCCGGCAACTACCACCGCATCCGCCGGATCGTCATCCGGGCCCAGCTCTGCGTACTGGCAGTGGGCCTGCTTCTGGGCAACGCCGCCTGGCTCTTCGGCAACACCCTGCTGGGCATATACTCCCGCAGCGATGCCGTCATTCAGGCAGGCCTGGTACGTCTTGGTATCTGCTCCCGCACCTACGCCCTGTGCGGCGTTATGGACGTGATGGTGGGCGGCCTTCGGGGCATCGGCTATTCCGTCATGCCCATGATCGTGTCTCTGGTGGGTGCCTGCGGCCTGCGGCTTCTGTGGATCGCCACCATCTTCCAGATCCCGCGATTCCACACGATTCAGATGCTCTACTGGTCCTATCCCATCTCCTGGGCCATCACCGCCGGGGTACATATCCTCTGCTTCCTGTGGGCCATGAAGCGGGTCCGCCGGCACTTCTTCCCGGAAGAGGAGACACTTCCGGACCCCGCCTGTTAAAAACCGTTCATAGAAAACCGGCGCCGGACTTTCGTCCGGCGCCGGTTTCTTTTTCCCTTTACAGGCCCAGCCATTCCTTTACGGACAGCACGGCACAGGCGCACAGCATCAGCGTCACCGCCCCCTGGCCCCAGGCCAGAGAATAAGTGACAAAGCCTTTTTCCCGACCGGCGCACAGCACCAGGGACCAGAATACATACAGCGACACCCCGGCGAACACCAGCGCCACCCAGCCGGACAAATCCGGTACCAGGACAGCCGCCGCCAGATACAGCAAAAAGCCAAGCCCGCAGACGATGGCACCCTTTTGTAACTGCGGCACCGTTGTCAGGAAAAATTCCTTTTTCATTCCCGCGCTCCTTTGCATCAATATCCGTTCACAATGATGTCCAGCACTTTGGCTGCCACAGTCCCCGCTACGGAGCTGCCACCGCCGCCATTTTCCACCAGCACCACGAAAGCATAGGGGGCATCCTCGTTGCGCAGGAAACCGGCGAACCAGGCGTGAGGTGACTGGTCCGTGCCTACCTCCGCGGTACCGGATTTGGCGCAGATATCCATGTTGGGAAAGCGGCCGGAGCCGTAAGTCACCTCCACGTTGTTGGCCATCATATCCGCCAGAGTCTCTGCCGTGCCGGCGGAGATCAACCGTCCGGTGCGGCTGGTGATGTGCGGCAGGGACGGCAGGCCCAAGATTCCTGTGGTCTTGAGAATCAAGTACGGCTCTGCCGCCTTGCCACCGTTTGCGATGGCACCCATGTACACCAGCATGGACGCCGGATTCACCAGATCCTGATACTGGCCCACACCGGCCCAGCCCAGTTCCCCGTCGGTGATGCCGTCAAAGGAGAACGTACCGGCAGCGGTGGGCAGGCCGCTGATGGAGTAGCTGTCCGTGAGACCCGCCTGCTCCGTGTACTTTTTCAGGGTGGATGCTCCCAACTCCTGGGCGATCTGAGCAAAGGCTACATTGCAGCTATTGGCGAAGGCCGAGCGGATATCCTGCTGGCCGTGGGTACCGGAGCAGACGATGGTCTCGTCCCCGATCTGGATGCTGCCCTGACAGTCCCAGGTCCGATCAAACAGGTCCGGAATCTCCTCAATGGCCGCCGTCAGCGTCACGGTCTTGAAAATAGAGCCCGGTGTAAAGGTGGAGGAGAGGAAACGGTTCAAATACGCACCCTTGTAGCGGTCGTTGCTCTCGATGTCTTCCGGCACGTTCAGAGGGTCGTAGCTGGGCGCGGAGACCATGCACAGAATCTCTCCGGTCTTATAATTGTAGACCGCCACGGTGCCCGCCTTGCCGTTCAGAGCCTCATAGGCCTCGTAATTGTACCGGGCGTCAATGGTCAGATACAGATTCCGTCCCTGTTGGGCGCCAAAAGCGCCGTTGAGGAGGCTGTACCCCGTCAGTTTGTCGGCAAAGGCGTTCAAGGCTCCGGTTCCGATGTTGCCCTGTAAATCACCCACCGCATGAAGAGTGGCCTTCCGCACGGTGGCGTTATCGTAGTAGGTGCGCTTCCCGTTTTCCACCCAACTGAGCAGATCCCCGTCCCGGTCCAGCACCGTGCCGCTGGCCAACTCCCCGTTGCTGTTGTACAGGTGCCGGTTAAAGGCGGAGGATGCCCAACTGCCACCGTCTACAAAATACTTCACCAGGAAGACACCCAGCCCCGCTGTCAGCAGCAGGGCCAAAACCAAACACAAAATGGCGCGACGCTCAATTTTCTTCATTGCGCGCCTCCTTTTCCGACGCAAAGGGGTCTCCCACCGGCTCTACCCGGCGGCGAGCCTCCTCCGTCAGGCGCCGCTGCTGGAAGCGGCGGATGGCGAAGCTGGCATTTTCCCGGGTGTCCGTGGCCTTCAGATAAGCCAACAGGCCCCAGGCGGACAGCATGGCGGAGCCGCCGTTGGAGACGAAGGGGAAGGTGACACCCGTCAGGGGCAGCAGGTCCACGGAGCCGAACACATTCAGGCATGTCTGGAACACCAGCAGCGATGCCGCCGCGCAGGCGGCGATCGTATAGAAGCTGGACCGGCCCACCCGGACAGCCCGGGCGGCAAAAAAGGCCAGCGTGACGATGGACCCCACCGCCAGCACGGCGATCAGAAGGCCCCACTCCTCACACAGGATACCAAAGACCAGATCTGTGTCCGCGGCGGCCACGTTGTGGAGCCAGCCATTGCCGGGTCCCATACCCAACAATCCGCCGGAGGCTGCCGCCGACATGGTACGGGTCTGCTGGTAACCGGTAGTGGAGGCTGCCTCCCAGGCGTGGCCCCAGGTGGCGAACCGGCTTAAAATATAGGGTTTGAACTTGACGATGATCCCTGCGCCAAACACTGCTGCGCCGCAAATCAGGGACAGCGTGGCAAAGTCACCGGACCGGAGATAGGCGATCACCAGGAAGGTGACGAAGAAAATGGCAGCCGTGCCAAAGTCACTCATGAGGCCCAGCAGACCGATACACACGCCGGTCAGCACAATGAACAGCGTCAGATTCCGCTTTCGGAACAGCCGCTCCAGGGTAGCGGAGCCAGCAAAGATGTAACAGATCTTTGCAATTTCAGAGGGCTGGAAGGACATGCCACCAATGGAGATCCAGTTGACAGCGCCGTACTTGGCACTGCCCAGCACCAGGGTGATGCCAAGCAGGCCAATGGCCCCGGCAGCCATGAGCCAGCGGATCTTCTGCACCCGGCTCAGATCCCGCAGAAACAGGCCCAGCACCAAAAACAGCATTAGACCTAACAGCACCGCCAAAAACTGCTTGAACAGGCTCCCCGGCGCACTGGAAGCCGTTACCGACAGCGACAGCGTGGAGAGAAAGAATGCAATGGTCTCCAGCTCAAAACCCACACAGCGGGTGGCCCGCAGAATGGCGAAGTACAGCCACATCACCACCGTCAGCCCCAGGAAAGCCAGGGGGATGGCGGCCGAGGCCTCCTGTCCCGCCGCTACGATCAGTTGCAGACAGGCCAGCACCTGGAATACCGTCAGCCACAAAAAGGAGGGCCAGATGGCCGCAGGCCGCTCCGCCTGACGGCGGGCCTCCAGATTCTCCCGCTCCGCCACGGTCTGAGGCAGAAACACCAGCGGTACACCACCCAGGGCGATGGTGTCGCCCAATTTCACGGTGGCCGAACCATTTACACGCTCTCCATTCACCGTCGTGCCACCCTTGGAGTCCAGGTCATACAGCGTCCAGACCTCATCTTCTCCCCGGCACAATGCCGCGTGCTGCCGGGAGACACTGGGATAGTTCAACTGTACATCCGCCGTCTTGCCCCGGCCCAGGATATTCTCCCAATGGGTCAGCGGCAACGCGGTGCCGTTGGGCAGACTCAACTGCGCCCAGGTCTCCGGGGTGTGGGGGATCCGCAGCAGCGACCGCACCGCCCGGTATAAAATCAAAATGGCAAGTGCCGGAAACAAAAAACGGACGAAGGCCATATACCACTCCCCCACGATGGGGTAAGCCGCCAGCAGGCCCGTTACTGTGTCCAGCGCCGCCTGAATGGGCGCCGTCAGGGTAGATTCCATCTGTGTCCGCCTCCTTTCTGTCGATTTACAGTCAACGGCATTATAGCATTTTTCCCGAAGGCTGTACAGTCCCTACCCTCTGGACGAATTTCCCGGAATTTTCGGAATTTCACAGAGGAGAATTTCACTTTTTCTCTTGACCTTCTGTAAAAAATCCATTAAAATAGTTTACCGGCCATAAAATTTACGGGCTGCGGCCCGTTTTGTTTGAAGAGACCGAATCACCAATCTTAGGAAAGGCCGATGGATCATGAGACATCCCTACAAGACGCGGGAAGGCGGCGCCACGGTGACGATTTTCGTCCCTTACGACTGCAAGAACAACTGCCCCTTCTGCATCAATAAAGGCGAGTACGCGGACCTGACGGGCTTCTCTGCCGAAAAAATCTGCCAGAGCATCCGGCGGATGGACGCCATTACCCCGTACTGCGACTTTGTTTTCACTGGAGGGGAGCCCTTTGCGGACCTGGCTTCCCTGCAGACTATGCTGGACTGCATTCCCACTACCCACAAAGTCTATATCAACACCACCCTGCCGGTGTCCGAACATCAGTCGGAAGATGATATCCTGGCTTTCGCGGAGCGGAACAAACACAAGATCACCTGCATCAACGTCTCCCGCCACATGCAACACTACGTGGTGGAGTCCAACGACGGGTTGCTGGCCAAGCTGCCGGTACCCTTCCGCATCAACTGTGTGCTGTACAAGAATTACCCCGCCCAGAATCTGGTCCCCTACATGGAGCGGTTCCACAAGATTCCCGGCGCCTCCATTCAGTTCCGGTTCGACTACACCGCCACTACGCCGGAAAACCTCTATGACGAGGAGGGGGACAAGATCCTCCATGATCTCAAGCAGGTTGCCCGGTATACAGGATTGGATGGCTGCCGGATGCGCTGTGGCTTCCACTTTGACTACAAAGGCATGGAGCTGACCTATCACAAGACGCTGCCCTATTCCACCATTGTGGAGACGGATCCGGTCAGCGGCATCACCTATGACATTCTGTACGATATCCTCATCAAGCAGAACGGGGACATCCACTCTGACTGGGACGGCACCATGCTGGACGTGGCTGCCTACGAAAAGGTGGTCTTTGAACCCTATGATCTGAAGTGGCTGGCCAGAATCGCGTAACACAAAAAGCGGCGGAGCATCCGCCGCTTTTTCTTTATCATTTTAAGGAGGGATTCCTATGAAATCCATTGAAACGGTTGGCGTCATCGGCCTGGGGGCCCTGGGCGTGCTGTATGCCGATCAGTTCACCCAGGCCCTGGGCAAGGACCGGGTTTTCGTGCTGGCCGACCGGCAGCGGACGGACCGCTACCGCCGGGAGGGTGTGTGGTACAATGATGAGCTGTGCGATTTCAACTACGCAGACGCCGCCCAGATCACGCAGCCCGTGGACCTGCTGCTGTTCGCCGTAAAGTTCGGTGGGCTGGACACGGCTGTGGATACCTGCCGCCACCTGGTGGGGCCGGACACCATCCTGCTGTCGGTCCTCAACGGCATCACCAGTGAAGAGGTCCTGGGCCGGGCCTTCGGACCAGAGAAGGTGGTCTGGTGCGTGGCACAGAAGATGTCGGCCAAGAAAGAGGGCAACCGGGCCTACTGCGACCCCACTGGGGAACTGGCCGTGGGACTGCCCGCCGGTGCGGACCAGGCGCCGCTGGAGCGGCTGACCGCCTTCTTCGATCAGATCGGCTTCGCCTATTCCCTGTCGGAGGATATCCGGACCCATATGTGGAGCAAGCTGCTGTGCAACACCGGCTGCAACCAGGCCGCCCTGGTGTTCCAATGCGATTACAGCGGGCTCCAGGTCCCCGGCAAGGCCAGAGACACCATGATCGGTGCCATGGAAGAAGTCGTGGCGGTGGCCGCCGCGGAGGGGGTTACCCTCACCCGGGCGGATATCGACAACTGGGTCTCCATCATCGACAGTTTGCCGCCGGACGGGGAACCCTCCATGCGGCAGGATGGGAAGAACCACCGCCCCAGCGAGGTGGAACTGTTTGCCGGCACCATCCGGCGTCTGGGCCAGGCCCACAGTATCCCCACGCCGGTCAATGACTGGCTTTACGACCAGATCAAAACCATGGAAGCCGCCTACTAAGATCTAACTGTATATATCAAACAGAGCGGAGAGAACGCTGTTCTCTCCGCTCTGTTTGTTTCCCCTAACAATCCCTCATTCAGGTCTCGGTTCCTCCTCCCCGCTCCGACGCTTTTTCCGGCTCCAACGGAGTCCCCGCTTCTCCGTCTCCTCCTGGATACCCTCCAAAGTCAGGCGCAGGTTGCTGCGGAACAGAAGTCCCACAAATTTCAACAGGCCGTCCCGGGTCTCCTTGTCCAGGTCCTTCATGGCCCGGACCATGGCCCCCACAGCCTTGAAGCTGTCGGCCTTCAGATCCGTCAAAGTGGCAGCACCGGAGGCAGTCAGCACAGCGAACAATGCGTCCACAAACTTTCCCCGCTGCTCCGCCGTCATCCCCTGGACCCACTGGTGCAGCTCCAGATCACTGAGGTGGGCCTGCCGGGTCATCTGCCGCAGGGTGATGAAATGGTCCCCCATCACCTGCCAGGAAAAGCCGTCATGTTGCAGAAAACCCAGTTGGTCGCTGTCCACCACAGTGTAGGCCTCCTCATGTTCCAGCAGCATCCCCACCACCGAAGACTTGGGCACAATGGAAATGATGCGGTCCTCGATCCGCCGGTGCTGGGGCAGATCCAGCAGATCGTCCCGGAAGCCGGGACCGTCGTTGGACCAAACCGTGTCGATCCGCCGCTGGACCGCTGCCGGGCAGAACACCCCCGCATACACCGCCAGGTTGCCGCCTTTGGAGTGACCGCCCAGCAGAAGCCGGCGCCGGGGATACTGCCGGGCCACCTCTGTCACATACTGTTCCGCCTTTTTCTGGGCAGGCACCTCCGGCATCCAGGACAGGTCGAAATCCTCCTTCCAGCCAGCCAGGGTATCATCGGTGCCCCGGAAGGACAGGTACAGCCGCCCATCTCCCGTCTCCACCGTCACCGCCGCAAACTGCTCGCCTTTTTCGGCGTCCAGCCAGTCCACAAAACAGTTCACCCCCATGTTCCCAAAGCGGCGGGAGGCGGCCATTTTCCGCAGCATATCGGGGATGGCGTCCGGCACCAGCACCCCCATGTCGATCTTCTCTCCCTCAGGGAACCGGGCAAAAAACGCCTCCGCCGCCGTTCGCAGCGGAACGCTCTTCCCCATCCCCGGCGGCGGCACGACGTCGCTGAAGTCCACGAAGGATACCTCCGCCAAAATCAAATTATCCACCTCGTTGAAAGGGGACTGCTCCAGTGTCAGGTCCCCCCGCCAGTCCAGATAGTCCAGCAGATTCGCCATGGGCGGTCGTCCTCCTGCGATTGATGATGGATGTATTATATCCGCATTTCCGCCGCCATACAAGACCACCGCCAAACAGGCTGGAAATTTCAGGTCTATTTCGGACGGGCTGTTCATACAATGCACCATCACAAACGAGAGGTGGACCCCATGACAACACAGACCTGCAACGACGTTTTGCTGGAGGGCACGGCCCTGACCGCCCCCGTCCTGTCCCATGAAAACCACGGCCAGCGGTTCTACCGCTTTCCTCTGGAAGTACCCCGTCTGTCCGGCCAGGCGGATGTGCTGCCGGTGCTGCTGCCGGAGCCGGCGCTGCTGCCCATAGAGGCCGGGAGTTTCGTCCGCATCCGGGGGCAACTGCGCTCCTTCAACAACCGTAGCGGCATAGGCAGCCGCCTGGTGCTGACCGTCCACGCCCTGGAGGCGGAGGCCGGAGACGGAACACCCCAAAACCACATTCTCCTCTCCGGCGCACTGTGCAAGCCACCGGTGTTCCGGCGGACACCTCTGGGCCGCAGCATCTGCGACCTGATGCTGGCAGTGCCCCGCCGGTACGGCCGGGCGGACTATCTGCCCGCCATCGCCTGGGGCCAGCTTGCCGCCCGATGCGGAGCCATGCAGGTGGGAGACCGGCTGACCCTGGAGGGCCGGGTCCAGAGCCGGGCTTATCAAAAAGTCACGGAATCCGGCACCCAGACCCGGGTAGCCTATGAGGTGTCCATTATGCGCCTGCTGGACACAGAGGACCTATAAGACCGCCAGTACATACCATCCCTTTAAAAAAAGAGAGGGCCGACGCCGCTTTTGCGGTGCCGGCCCTCTCTTTTTCATTTGGTCGGGAACCCGAAAGTCCCCCGCATGTCAAACAAAAACCGCAGGAAACTCTTGGGATAGTCGATGAACTCCCCCCGATCCACCATGGCCTCCACTGTGGGGCAGTCCACCCAGCGAACCTCCGCCACCTCCTCTTCCTGGAGGCGCAGGGCACTGATATCCACCTCCCGCTCCAGCAGGAAGAAGTCGTCAAAGCCGCCGTGGAAGTTCACCGTCACCGAGGGCCGCACACCGGTCAGATCCAAGTCCAGGCCCAATTCCTCCCGGACCTCCCGCTCCGCTCCCTGGCGGCTGGTCTCCCCGGCGTCCACGCCGCCGCCCACGGTCACATCCCACTTCCCGGGCCAGATGCGCTTACAGGCGGTGCGCCGCTGAATCAGCAGTTGCCCTGCTTTGTTGAACAGGCACACATGGACCACGGTACGATACTCCCCGGGGCCCTTGCGGGCGTAGCGTCCCGCAGTCTTGCCCAGAGGTACACGGTTTTCGTCGTATAAATCCACCAGTTCCATAACTTGCTCCTTTACTGCCGCCGGGCGGTCTCGTAGTCATCCCCCCGGCGGTAAAAGGGACAATCGTCATTAGCGCCTCGGAGAAACCGCTCCATCTCATCCTCATCCAGGTCCATGGTGCAGTACCAGGACTCCATCTCCTCGTCATAGTCGTAGTAAACGCACTCGTCACAGTTGGCCGCCATGGAACCACCTCCTCACATCTGTACAGCGTAGATACCGTCGATCTGTACGCCCTTGGCCATCACCAGCACCTCCAGTGCCTCCCGGCTTTCCGGCGGTGCCGCCCAACACAGGCCGCACCCGGCGGTGATGGCCCGGGGCACCGGGATCAGCCGCCCCGGCAAGCCTGCCGCCCGACAGGCACTTTCCATCTCCATGGCGGCCGTGGTGGTAGGGAAGGTGATGATGCATCGCTCGCTTTTCTGCCGCATGTCAGCAGGCCTCCTGCGCCAGCGTGGCCACCGCCGCGATGGCCGCATCGGTCTCCTCCACCGTGTTGAACCAGGACCAGGAGAAGCGGACAGCTCCCTGGTCCTCAGTGCCCAGACACCGGTGGAGCCGGGGGGCACAGTGGGCGCCGGGACGGGTGGCAATGGAAAACCGCTCCGCCAGCTCATCGGAAATCTCCGAAGAATCCTCGTCGGCAATATTCAGCGCCACAATGGCCGCCCGGAGCGGGGCATCGAAATCTCCGTACACCCGGACGCCGGGCAGGTCCCGGACGCCTGCGTAAAAACGCCGGGCCAGGGCGTCCTCATGGGCCCGGATGGTCTCCGATCCCGTGGCATTCAGAAAGTCCAGCGCAGCCCCCAGGCCTGCCAGTCCATGGCTGTTGAGGGTGCCGGCCTCCAGCCTGGTGGGATACTCCTCCGGCTGGGTCTCGGAAAAACTCTGGACACCGGTGCCACCCACGGCAAAGGGGCGGATCTCCACGCCCTCCCCCACACACAGACCGCCGGTCCCCTGGGGCCCCATAAGGCTCTTGTGGCCGGTAAAGCAGACGACACTGATGTGCTGGCGCTCCATGTGAATGGGGAACACCCCAGCCGTCTGGGAAGCATCCAGGATGAATAACAATCCGTATTTCTGGCAAAACTCCCCTACAAAGTCAATGTCCACCAGATCTCCGATCAGGTTGGAGGCATGGGTGCAGACCACAGCTCTGGTCTCCGGCCGCAGCAGCCTTTCAAAAGCGCCGTAGTCCAGACGGCCGTTGGGGTCAGCGGGCACAAAGTCCACACTCGCCCCTTGCCGGCGCAGGCGGTACAGAGGACGCAGGACGGAGTTGTGCTCCAGGTCCGTGGAGATCACATGGTCCCCGGGACCCAGCAGACCGCAAATGGCAATATTGAGGGCCTGCGTGGAATTGGGGGTAAAGGCCACATGGTCCGCCCGTGGACAGCCGAACAGCGCCGCCGCCTGCTGACGGACGGCGTAGACGGTCCTGGCGGCGGAGAGGGCCTCGCTGTGGGCACCCCGGCCGCAGTTGCCATAGTCCGCCATGGCGTGGACCACCGCCTCCGCCACGCCCGGAGGCTTGGGCCGGGTGGTGGCGGCGTTGTCCAGGTAGATCACGGCTTGACCACCTTTCCGGCGCCGGCCAGCTTCTCCACAATGGTGTACATGTTGGTGACACCGCCCACCGCCAGCTTCTCCGTCAGGCCATAGTGGTTGAGACAGGTGCCGCAGGTGAGGATCTCCACGCCCTGGGCCTCCATGTTCTTCAGGTCCTCCAGGGAATCGGAGCCTTCTGTGGTGAGATGGGCGCCGCCATTATAAAAGAGAATGGTCCGGGGCAGCACCGGCAGTTGGCTGACGGCAAAGAGGAAGCCCTTCATCAATGTCCGGCCCAGCTCGTCGCTGCCCCGTCCCATGACATCGGTGTCCACCGCCACCAGAAAATCTCCCCGGGCATCGGGAGCACAGGTCATCTCCGGCTCCTCCAGAGGCGCGGCGCCCGCCGTCGGATCCGTCACCTCCATGGTCACAGAGAACCGCTGTTCACCCAGCTTCTCCGCCTTGGCGGTCAGATGGTGGCCGGAGGCCATCCGCTGGAGGTTCTGCACAGCGATCTCATTGTCCACCAACACCTCCAGTATCCCCGGCTCCGTCATCTCCCCCAGAGCACGGGTGGCCTTCACCACCGGAATCGGGCACTGCTGCCCAATGGCGTCCACAGTGATCTTCTTCATGGCTGATTCCTCCTATACGTTCATTCTTGACGGTTTTCATTGTAATACGGCCCCAATCGGAAAACAAGGGCTGTTTTTTTCATAGAATAGCCCGGCTGCCAAGTAGTCTTTGTTTTCCGAGAAATTTTCCTGTGTGGCCGCCATTTTTCGGCAAATTCCTTGACAGAAGCGGTTCCGGCACCGTAAAATAAAACCTGTTGTTCGCGGCCGCTTTCGGGCCGCCACTCTCAATGAAGGATTCGAGGTCTACTCCCATGAAAACACCTTTTGTCACCAAAGACCAGTTGGAGGCCATCGCCGCCAAATATCCCACCCCCTTCCACATCTACGATGAGCGGGGCATCCGGGAAAATGCCCGCCGGCTGAAGGCCGCCTTTGCGTGGAACCCCGGCTACCGGGAGTACTTCGCCGTAAAAGCCACCCCCACCCCCGCTATTTTGAAAATTCTCAAGGAAGAGGGTTGTGGCTGTGACTGCTCCTCCCTGACAGAACTGCTGATGGCGGAGAAGTGCGGTATTACCGGCGAGGATATCATGTTCTCCTCCAACGACACGCCCGCCGAGGAGTTCCAGCTTGCCAGCCGTCTGGGCGCCATCATCAATCTGGACGATCTGACGTTGGTGGACTATCTGGAGCAGTCCATCGGCTTTATTCCAAAGAAGATCTGCTGCCGCTTCAATCCCGGCGGCGTGTTCACCTTATCTAAAACCCGGGAGGGCTTCCAGGTGATGGACAACCCCGGCGACGCCAAGTACGGCATGACCCGGGCTCAGATCGCCCAGGCCTTTACCAGCCTGGCAGAAAAGGGTGCCCAGGAGTTTGGCATCCATGCCTTCCTGGCCTCCAACACGCTCTCCAATGACTACTATCCCGCCCTGGCCCGGATCCTGTTCCGGTTGGCGGTGGAGCTGAAAGAGGAGACCGGCGTTCACATCACCTTTATCAATCTCTCCGGCGGCGTGGGTATCCCCTACCGTCCCGAACAGCCGGAAAACGACATCGCTGCCATCGGCGAGGGTGTCCGGCAGGCCTATGAGGAGATTCTGGTGCCGGCCGGCATGGACGACGTGGCGCTGTATACGGAGCTGGGCCGATTCATGCTGGCGCCCTACGGCCATCTGGTGACCCGGGCCATTCACGAAAAACACATCTACAAGGAGTATATCGGCGTGGACGCCTGCGCCTGCAACCTGATGCGGCCCGCCATGTACGGCTCCTACCACCACATCACCGTCATGGGCAAGGAGAACGCCCCTTGCGACCACAAGTACGACGTGGTGGGCGGCCTGTGCGAGAACAACGACAAATTCGCTGTGGATCGGATGCTGCCCAAGGTGAATATGGGAGATCTGCTGGTGATCCACGACACCGGCGCCCACGGCCACGCCATGGGCTATAACTACAACGGCAAGCTGCGTTCCGCCGAGCTGCTGCTGAAGGAGGACGGCTCTGTGGAGCTGATCCGCCGGGCGGAGACCGTGGAAGACTACTTCTCCACTCTGGTGTGGTGAAAAAACAGCAAAGGACCGGCTCTGAGAGCCGGTCCTTTTTTGTGCTTACCGGGTGGGGATGATCTCAATCCAATAGCCGTCCGGATCAGTAATAAAGTATATTCCCATGGCCGGGTTCTCAAAACAGATGCAACCCATAGCGGCGTGGCGGGCGTGGGCCGCCTCGTAGTCGTCAGCCCGCAGGGCCAGATGGAACTCGCACTCCCCCAGGTCGTATTTCTGGGGATGGTCTCGCAGCGCCGTCAGCTCCAGGCGGAAATCCGTCTTGCCATCACCGAGATAGACGATGATGAAGCTACCGTCCTCGGCCACTTTCCGCTCTCCCACCGGCTCCAGGTCCAGCGCCTCTTTGTAGAACGCCAGAGACTTGTCCAGATCGGACACATTGAAATTAAAATGGTTGAATGTCAGCATGTGTTTCACCTCCCCGACAGTATACCATGCGGTTGCCGGGGACTGTCAAGATACAATCTGACAGAGCTATGGAAATTGCACAATTCCCGCCGCCAAGATTCTACGCTTTTGTGCCCATTCCCGCTTGTCCGGGTTCCTGCGCCGTGGTAAACTTGAAATTGTTAGATAAAGCTAACTTTCGGGAGGGATACACATGACACTGGATATGTTGCCTCTGGGACAGGAGGCCGTGATCACTGCCGTGGACGGCGAGGGGGCTCTGCGCTGCCACCTGCTGGATATGGGGCTGATTCCCCGCACCACTGTGCGGGTGGAAAAGGTGGCTCCCCTGGGGGACCCTATTGAGCTTCGGGTGCGGGGCTATGCTCTGTCACTGCGAAAAGAGGATGCCCGGAACATTACTGTGGAGGTGAAGAAGCCGTGATTTTCGCCCTGGCCGGCAATCAAAACTGCGGCAAAACCACGCTGTTCAACCAGCTCACCGGCTCCAACCAACATGTGGGCAACTTTCCCGGTGTCACCGTAGATCAGAAGTCCGGCGCCATCCGGGGCCAAAAGGACTGTACCGTGGTAGACCTGCCGGGCATTTACTCCATCCGACCCTATACGCCGGAGGAGATCGTCACCCGGGACTTCATCCTGAATCAGAAGCCTGACGGCATCATCAATATCGTGGACGCCACCAATATCGAGCGGAACCTGTACCTGACGCTGCAGTTGATGGAAATGCGTATCCCCATGGTGCTGGCATTGAACATGATGGACGAGGTGACCAGCGGTGGCGGCACCATTGATGTGAAGGGCCTCAGCCAGGCTCTGGGCATTCCGGTGGTACCCATTTCCGCTGTAAAGAACCAGGGCGTGGACGAGCTGGTGCGGATCGCTGTCTCCACAGCGAAAAATAAAGTCTATCCCACGGTGTACGACTTCTGCTCTCCCGGCCCGGTCCATCGCTGCATCCACGCGGTGGTCCACCAGATCGAGGACCACGCGGAGGCCGCCGGTATCCCGGTGCGCTTCGCCGCCACCAAGCTAATCGAGGGAGACAAGGATATTTGCACCCGGCTGAACCTGGATCAGAACGAACTGGAGCTGATCGAGCACAGCGTTCAGGAGATGGAGACCGAGCACGGCATGGACCGCAACGCCGCCCTGGCAGACATGCGTTACAACTTTATCGAGAGCGTCTGCGCCGGTAATGTGGTCAAGTGTCATGAATCCCGGGAGCGGCAGCGCAGCGAGACCATTGACCGAGTCGTTACCAACCGGTATCTGGCCCTGCCGCTGTTCTTTGCGATTATGCTGGCCATTTTCTATCTGACCTTCGACGTCATTGGTGCCGTCCTGTCGGACCTGCTGGCGGCAGGTATTGATTCCCTCACCGCCGCCGTGGATGCGGGACTGACAGCCTACGGTCTGAACCCGGTGGTCCACAGTCTGGTAATTGACGGTGTATTTGCCGGAGTGGGCAGTGTACTGAGCTTTTTGCCCATTATCGTGGTCCTTTTCTTCTTTCTCTCCATTCTGGAAGACACCGGCTACATGGCCCGTGTGGCCTTTGTCATGGACCAGTTGCTGCGGAAGATCGGCCTGTCCGGCCGCAGTATCGTGCCGATGCTGATCGGCTTCGGCTGCTCCGTGCCTGCCATTATGTCCACCCGGACCCTGGCCTCGGAGCGGGACCGGCGCATGACGATTCTCCTGACACCCTTTATGAGCTGCTCGGCAAAGATCCCCATTTACGGCGTGTTTACCGCCGCCTTCTTTCCCCGCTGGCGGGCTCTGGTGATGATCGGGCTGTATCTGCTGGGAATTTTGGTGGGTATTCTGGCCGCCAAGGTCCTGGGAGCCACCGCTTTCCGGGGCAACCCGGTACCCTTCGTCATGGAGCTGCCCAATTACCGCTTCCCCTCCCTGAAAAGTGTGGGACAGCTCTGCTGGGACAAGGCCAAGGATTTTCTGACCCGGGCCTTCACCATCATCTTCGTGGCCACCATCGTGGTGTGGTTCCTCCAGACCTTTGACACCCGGCTGAACCTGGTGACCGACAGCGCCAACAGCCTGCTGGCCACTGTGGGCGCCTGGATCGCTCCCCTGTTCACCCCCCTGGGCTTTGGGGACTGGCGGGTATCCACGTCCCTTATTACCGGCTTCATCGCCAAGGAGTCCGTCATCTCCACCCTGGGCATTCTCACCGGTGCCGGGTCTGAGGTAGGCGCCACACTGGGCACATTGTTTACCCCCGTCACTGCCGTCAGTTTTCTGGCCTTCACCCTGCTGTACACCCCCTGTGTGGCAGCCATCTCCGCTGTGCGCCGGGAACTGAATTCCGGCTGGAAGGCCGCTGGCGTCTCCCTGAACCAATGCGTGATCGCCTGGGTGGTGGCCTTCATTGTGTATCATCTGGCATTGCTGGTACTGTAAGGAGGGTGCCAATGGAACTGTTGATCCTGCTGGCTCTGGGAGCTTGGCTGGTATTCGCCCTTCGGTCCTGCCGCCGTCATGGCGGTGCCTGCGGCGGTGACTGCGCCCATTGTCAGGGCTGCAAAAAGTGAATGTACATCCAAAAAGGCCGCCCGAATGGGCGGCCTTTTTCCATGAATATGACAATGTCAAACGACGGTCGCCGTTGGGACGCTTTGCACCCCCTGGCTTACCGCACCGCGCTTCTGCTCACCCGTTCCAGGGCCTTGCCGACTGCCGGGATCTTCAGCACAATTACGGTAATGATGCCCTCCGCCAGCAGGTAGCTGTAATTATAAACAATGGGGTACACTGCCTTCAGGGACTGGGGGAAGTTCTCCGGCATATAGTCCATCCAGTACAGATACCCGCCCAGGGAATGGAAAAAGCCCCGGGCCAGCACCGCCACGATGTAGCCGATGAGCAGACCGTTCTTCTTCCCCCGGAACAAGCCGGAAAGACCCAGGGCCGCGAAGGCGAACACATAATCGCAGCAGACCTGGAACAGCGTCAGGAAATAGGGCTCCTGCAAGAATTGCAGGATACCGTAGGCCAGACCCACCATAACGCCGGTGCGGACACCGTACCAATACCCGATCAGCACGATGAACAGCATGCTCAAAAGAGTTACAGACCCACCGTAGGGCATCTCAATGGGCTTGATGAAGGACGTGACGTAGGCCAGGGCCACTGCCATGGCGCAGTAGGCCAGGTGCCGGGCGCTCATGCCCTTTTTCTCTTTTCCGCCGGACAGGGCCAGGCCCGCCAGCAAAAAGGCCACCATCAGGATGACGCTGAAAACATATCCGGCTGTGGTGAGGCCCCCCTCGGCATTGACGAACAGTTGCAGCATAGAGATCTTCCTCCTTGTTGTTCTGACCATGGACCGGCGCGCTCTCCACAGGGCATATCTCCGCTTCCGGGTGGCAGTAGGCGGGACGAAAAAAACGCCTTCCCGGGCTGCCGGGAAGGCGTTGGTACACGGGGATATCCCCGCGCGTCGATCATTGACGGCTCCCTACGTTGGCATTACCCACATCAGGTCACGGGTCGAAGCTCCCAGCTTCCTCTCAGCCTGTTGTACAAGCTCCCCGGTCCACAATCTATCAAATTAACGAAATGATATTATCATGTTTCGACGGGCATTGCAAGCCCTTACAGCCACTTTTTCCGCTTGAACCAATATAACAGGCCCCCCACGATCGCTATCCCCAGTACTATCACTGCCGGATAACCATACCGCCAGTGGAGCTCCGGCATGGAGGCGAAATTCATACCGTACCACCCGGTCAGCAGCGTCAGAGGCAGGAATACCGCGGTCACTACGGTGAAAACCTTCATCAGGTCGTTCTGGCGTATGGAGAGCTGGGACTGATAGGCCTCCCGCAGGTGGGCCACGGACTCCCGCAGGTCCTGGACGGTATTCAAGTACCGCTCCGTCCGGTTATTCAGATTGGCGAAGCGTCGGGCGGTCTCCGGCTGTAAAAGCCCGTTTTCATTGTCCGACAGCTCTCGGAAGATGGAATCTAACTGCTCGTAGTACCGCCGCAGCCGCAGCAGCTCCCGCCGCCAGGCGGCGATCTTCTCCAGACAGGCGCCGTCGGCGTCGGCCAAAACAGCTTCCTCCCCGTCGGCAATTTCCCCCTCCAGTTCATCCAGATGGTCCATGTCCCCCATCAGCAACCGGACGAAAAAGCGGTGGAGAAGCTGCTGGTTGGTGAGGCTCTCCTCCTCTTTCAAAGTGGAGAAGATCTCCCGGGCCCGCTTCAGTCCCCGCTCCTCCTCACAGAAGCAGAACAGCCGCTCCCGGTCCAGATACAGCAGAAACTGGGCGTCCTCCGTCCAATCGCTGTGGACGTCGTACCAGTCGAAGGCGATCAGATCGAAACCCTCGAACCCCTCGAAGGCCTCGCTTTGGCCCTCATAGATATGACGAAGGACCCGCTCGTCCATATAGGCCGTCATCTCCCCCAGTTGGGAGAGGGGCAGCACTGTTTCCATCATACCGCTTCCCTTCCATGCTCAATCCATGGCCACGCCGCCCAGAGGCGGCAGGGCCTCATAATTTCTCCGGCTGCGCCAGAGGGCCACCAGGAACCAGACGATGCCCACCAGGCCGGCGATCACGCCCAGCAGAGCCAGCAAAGAGACCAACAGCGCCAGGACGTAGGCGGCCACTTGGGCCACGGCCAGCACGGTCCAGGCGGTTTTCAGGGAGGTGCTGTTCAGATCAGCCCCCCGGCGGCTCTCCACATCCCGGATGGCCTGCACAACCGACCAGGACACATACAGGGAGATCGCCATAGCGGCCAAGCCCAGCAGCGTCCCCAGCCAGCTCCCCTGGCCGGTGACGCCCAGTAGATCTCCCAGCCATAAAATCCCCGTATAGACAGCCATGCCCACGGCGAAGGGGCGGATGGGGGCGAAGAGCGGGCTCTCCGCCTCCATGTCCCGGGTGCCCCGCATCAGCAGCAAATAGCCCACAAAGGGCGGCAGGATATTCAGCACATGCTGGTTCACTGTCAAGTTGAAATTGATAAAAATAAAGAAAAATCCCCAGAAAATCGAACTCATTCCCGTTCCTCCCGCTTCACCTTTTCCGCGTACCGCTTTCCATAACGGAGCACCAGAACCCCCGCCACAATTTTCAACGCGGCGTACAGCACCGGAATCAGGAGAATGGTCCCCATCCCCAATGCACCTCCGATCGGACTCATCTGCATCGCTCCTCCTTTACCAGATCATAAAGTTCAGTACCCCCAGTCCCATCAGGGCCAGGGTCACCAGGTCCAGTACCCCCCAGGCGATCAGCACCCAGCCCAGCAGATACCCCTTGGTCTTGGCCAGGTATCCCAGGCTGCTGATGGTATCCCGCTCCCGGGCGGGACCGCTGCGAGGCGGCTTGTCCTCCACCGGTGGCGTCTGCCGTTGCATCTCCGGCCGCAGCAGATAGTCTGTGGTGACGCCAAAAAGATCCGCCAGAGCCACTACCTTGTCGGTCTCGGGCATGGTCTCGTCCCGCTCCCAGCGGCTGACTGCCTGGCGGCTCACATTCAGCCGCTCCGCCAGGGCGTCCTGGCTCATGCCGGAGCGCTGACGCAGGGTTTGCAGTTTTTCTCCGAATGTCATGGGTCCGCTCCCTTCTGTATGGATGGTTCCATGCTATCAAAATGGCCGGTTGCTGTCCAGCAACCGGCCATGGAAGTTCCGCAATCTCAGGTTGCCCCTCCTCAGAATAGCACATCGGCCTCATCGCCGCAAGAGCGGGCCGTCACCACCGGCAGATCCACGATGTCCAGGCCACGCCCCATGGCATACTGCACCGTGTACTGGGTCCCGCCGGGGGAGCCGTCAAAGACGGCGATCAGCAGCGAGGCGTGGTCTACCATGTACCGGTCCCGCCGCTGCATACAGGAGGAGGTGTATTTGGAGGAGACCACCGTCTCGAAATCACAGGTGGCCACCAGCCGCTCATACCGTTCCCGCTGGTCGGCGGGCCAGGCGTCCGCCTGGGTGGGGCAGGGGATGGCGGCCTCCACAGTCACATCCGGATGGGTATCCCGCAACGCCAGCACGCACTCGCAGAAATACAGGTCGCACCCCATAGCCATACCGCAGAGAAAATGGCGGTAGCCCTCGTCATAGGCAGCCTCCACCGCGTCATGGATGCGGCTCTTCAGTTCCACACAGCGTGAGTCACCCTCATCGTACCGCCAGGGCAGTTTGGCGGGCCGGTGGCCGGTGAAGCAGCAACTGGACTGACGTCCTCGCATGGCAGTCTCCTCCCTTCGGTGTGTTGTTCCCAGTATAGAACAAATGTTTTCTTTTGTAAAGACCGGAAACAAAAACGGCGTGCCAAGATTTGGCACGCCGTTTCAACAGGGCAAGCTCACTTATGCAGCAGCGGAGACAGGGGCTTGTAGATCAGGAAGCACAGCAGAACATCCAACATTCCCTTGACAAACGTGAAGGGCATATTGAAAACCATCAGGCACTCCAGCAGTCCATTGGTGGAGGGGCGGATCTCCTGATACATACCGATAATAGCATCCAGCGGCAGTTGGTAGCAGACCACATAGGCGGGATAGACCACAAAGTAGTTCAGGGGCACGG
>ULXJ01035155.1_pt1 | contig 26557 bp, 20 predicted proteins | sample 1960981 | NCBI WGS metagenome assembly ULXJ01 (sample SAMEA4835830, study PRJEB28245) | human gut metagenome | biome: gut microbiome; material: fecal sample | place: Denmark | collected 2008 | reverse complement strand
GAGCACATTGCTCTTGTCGAAGGTGCTGAGGTGGGCACGTCCGTATTCGCGCGTACCGGCCGGCTCAACCTTACCGCCGTTGCTGTAGGAGATGAACTGGGCGCCGTAGCAGATACCCAGAATAGGATACTTGCCGCGCAGCTGGCTCAAGTCCACCTTGAAAGCGCTCTCGTCGTAAACGGAGAACGGGCTGCCCGATAGGATGACTCCCTTCACACTGTCGTCGCCTTGCGGGAACTTGTTGTAGGGCACAATCTCACAGTAAACATTCAGTTCGCGGATGCGGCGGCCGATGAGCTGCGTAGTCTGCGACCCGAAATCGAGAATGATGATTTTTTCCTGCATATATGTGTCTATTGATAAAATGATTGTTTCAAGTTTGATTGATTGTGCAAAAATAGTGAAAGGCGAAAGCAATACAAAATAAGCCCGCTTATTTTTATTGCTGAGCCGCATCCTATTTTCGTGCAACAAAAATAGTGAAAGGTGAGCGCATAGGCAAATGAAAACGAAGTTTTTAATTAGCCCATACCCCACCGCCTCTTGTTGCTCAGTTACATTATAGTCCCCAAAACATTACATCGGAGATTTCATTGCTTTCCATTCTTCTTTAGTCAACAATGTAAAATGTTCCGTCCGAATGTCTCCTAATGGAGAAGTCTTGCCTTCCTCTGTATGATGAAATTTAAAACCACATTTATCCATCACTCTACGCGATTTGATATTTCCGTCATAATGACCACACCAAACTCTTTTAATATCAAGTTCATCAAAGCAGCGTATTAACAGACGGTTTACAGCCTCCGGTATGAGTCCCTGTCCCCAAAAAGGAACACCGATCCAGTATCCAATCTCTGCATCCCCCTCTTCCATCTCTGCACTGTGTAAACCATCACTAAACATAATACCTACACTACCAATCGGTTCATTGGTTTCCTTCAGTACTACAGCATATGTTTCCGGAGCAGAAAAAATATCACGTATTACCTCCCTACTGTTTTCAATTGACGTATGCGGCGGCCAACCAGCAATTGGACCTATAGCCGGATTTTGCGCATACTTATAAAGCGATTCTGCATCATCTTCTGTCCACCGTCGAAGTATAAGTCTCTCAGTTTCCATAAACCAATCATTTGGAATGTCTTTAAAATATGATTCATTTATGCCCCTAAAGGTAAGCATTTATCTGAAAAAATCTTTCCCCAATAGATTATTTTGTAATAACACCCACATTGAACCGTCAGTACAAAGGCGTTAAACCGACAGTTTAAACGGAGTAAACTGACGGTTTAAACGGATTAAACTGGCAGTTTAAAGCCATTAAACTGAGAGTTTATTCCGGATAAACTAAAATAAACTGCTACACACCTGTTTATCAACAACTTACAATTACAGGTTCAGTGAGCGGACAGGCACAAAAAAAGATTGCAGGAACACAGCGTCCTGCAATCTCTTGCTTATACCTTATTATATATAGGTTTATTATTTAGCTTGCTCCAGCTGCAATGTCTTGGTAGGCTGGTCGCAAACTTCCGTAGGACCGAAGTACTGGATAGGACCCGGATATACGTAAGCTGTTTCCATAGCCCACTGCTCGCGCTGTGCGGCGAAAGCCTTGAAAGGTGCACCATCCAGCTTCACGAGAGCTTTCTGGATAACGGGCTTCATTTCGCCGTGACGACGCTCCATGTTCATCATCATCGTGATGGGCACACCACCTGCAATCCACTCTTCGGCAGGAGCCGTAGTGTTGCGTACAGACGACATGTAGCCGGTCTTGCCCTCACCAATCAGAGCGGCAGCCGTGTAACCCAGCGAGTAGCAGTAGTCAGCATCGAAGTTCGACGGAGCGGCGCAACGTCCTTCGTAGCCGAAGAAGTGGTGCTGAGCGGCGAACTTGCCCACGTACTTGCCTTCTTCCTTCCAGGCAGCCAGCTTGGTGGCAACCATTTCAGAGAGCAGCTTCTCAGTTTCGATCAGCGATACCTGTACGTTGCCGTGCGGGTCGCGGTCGAGTGTCAGCTGACGGGCTACGCCTTCGGGCAGGCTGGCGTAAACAGCCGAGTTGGCCGGAGACAGCTTGCTGATGATATAGTCGCGCTGGTGAGACTTCTTGATGTGAGAGAACTCTTCGGCGTTGGCAGCCAGGAAGTCGTTCAGTTCAGAGATGAGTCGCTTCATGGCCGGGATGAATTCAACCAGACCTTCGGGGATGAGGACAGTACCGAAGTTGTTGCCCTGAGCGGCACGGTCGGCCACTACCTTGGCAATGTAAGTCACGATGTCGTCCAGTGACATGTCCTTAGCCTCCACTTCCTCGGAGATGATACAGATGTTGGGCTGTACCTGGAGAGCACACTCCAATGCGATGTGAGAAGCCGAACGGCCCATCAGCTTGATGAAGTGCCAGTATTTGCGTGCAGAGTTGCAGTCGCGCTGGATGTTGCCGATAACCTCTGAATAAGTCTTGCAGGCCGTGTCGAAACCGAAGCTGGTCTCAATCATGTCGTTCTTCAAGTCGCCGTCGATGGTCTTGGGGCAACCGATAACCTGTACGCCATAGTTCTTGGCAGCATAGTATTCGGCCAGTACACAGGCGTTCGTGTTGGAGTCGTCGCCACCGATGATGACCAGCGCCTTGATGCCCAGTTCCTTCAGGATTTCATAACCCTTCTCGAACTGCTCTACCTTCTCGAGCTTCGTACGGCCCGAGCCGATGATGTCGAAACCGCCGGTGTTGCGATATTCGTCGATGATGTCGGCTGTCAGTTCCATGTAGTTGTGGTCAACCAGTCCGCCGGGGCCCAGGATAAAGCCGTAGAGCTTGTTGGCGGGGTTCAGCTTCTTGATGCCGTCGAACAGGCCGGAGATAACGTTGTGTCCGCCGGGAGCCTGACCGCCCGAAAGAATGACACCAACATTCATTACGGGGAAAGTGGCAGCCTCGGAAGAAGTTTCAAACTTGATGAGCGGCATGCCATACGTGTTGGGAAACAGTTTCTGGATAGCTTCCTGGTCGGCAACCGACTGGGTAGCCTCGCCGGCTACAGCTTTCACATGTCCTTTCAACGCCTTGGGCAACTTGGGCTGGTAGGCAGCCCTTGCGATTTGCAATGCACTTTTAGTCATATTGTACTATTGTTTAAAGGTGAATATACTTTACCGTTTAAAGGTGGTGCAAATTTCGCTTTTTTCCCGTAGACTACATAACTTTTTTAAGTAAAACCGAAGCAAGTATCACATTTTTTATATTTTTGCGACCAGTTTACAAACGCATCTCCTATGCTACGACACTGGAAAGAACACTGGAAAGCACGCTCCCGACGCGTGCGCCGCAAGATAGAACTGCTCCGCCTGAAACGGATACGCCAGAAGAAAACGCCGAAATACTCCTGCTGCAAGAACTGCGGTACGCCGCTCGAAGGCATGTACTGCTACCGCTGCGGCCAATATGCGCTCGACGTGGAACAGCCTTTCTGGAAGTACGTGCGCCAGTACTTCGAGAACGTCTACCAGTTCGACACCAAGATATGGCGTACCCTGTGGTATCTCTTCACCCGCCCCGGCTTTCTGACCACCGAGTTCAACGCCGGCAAAATCAATTCCTACGTCCATCCCTTCCGCCTGTACATGTGTATCTCGGTGGTATTCTTCGCCGTGTTCTTCATGCTGGTGGGCGAACGGGCGGGTGACTTCAACGCACTGAACGACGGCCGGCTGCGCCGCAGCGTCGTAGAGCAGCTCGGCACACCTGCTGCCGAGGCCGACACCACCGTCTATCTCTACCAGGTGCCGCGACTAGTGAAGACCCTCAAGCTGCGCTTCGCCGTGACGGAGGCCGACAGCCTGGTGCGCTACCAGCCTGTTGACAATCCTTACGGATTGTCGCGCGTCACCCTACCCCGTCTGCTGGCGGACTCCTGCTTCAAGCAGACCGACATCCTGCCTGAGGACTGGGACTTCATCCGAAAGGCGCGCGCCTTGAAAAACCTGAACATCGAGAACTGGATAGACGGACGTGACTACGGCCCGGACAACGTGGCCGCCATCCGAGCCTTCCACGTGGACAGTACCTACATGCAGACGGCCGAAGGCACAGACAGCCTCGTACTGCGCCCGCAGCGGGTCTGGCTCTGGACGGACGAAGTGAAGAAGGACGCCGAAACGGACGAACTGCAGAAGCAATTGTTCGTCAACGACATCGTAGGCGGCCTGTCCAAGTGGACACCCTTCTACATGATGTTCCTCCTGCCGCTGTTTGCCGCCTTGCTGAAGCTGTTCTATCGCCGCAAGCAGATGCCCTACATGTGGCACTTCGTCCACGCCATCCACCTGAACACCGTCTTCCTCATCCTGCTCTGCATCCCGCTGGTACCGCTCTTCGCCTACGGCATCGACGACATGCTGGCTGCCCGGCAGACGCTCAACAGCATGCAGCAGAACTTTCTGCACATCACGACCATCGGGTTCCCCGTGGCAATGTTCGGCTACCTGCTCGTATCCTTCCGCACGGTCTACAAGCAAAACTGGGTCACGACAACCCTGAAGGCTGTGCTGTTCTACGTCGTGTTCACCGTCATCGCCACCCTACTGGCCGCCGTACTGCTGCTGTGGCTGCTGGCGACGGAAGCAGAAGCTATATAAATGAAGAATGAAGAACGAAAAATGAAGAATAAACGATGAAACTCATAGAAATACTCCGACAACGACGCAGACGTATCCGACGGAACATCGAGGCCATGCGCCTGCGACGCATCCGCCGCCACACCCGCCCCGGCTATACCCACTGCATGAACTGCGGCACCCGCCTGAAGGGTATGTACTGCCACCAGTGCGGCCAGTATGCCCTCGACATCCACCAACCCATGTGGAAATACATCCGTCAGTACTTCGAGAACGTCTATCAGTTTGACGGCAAGATCTGGATGACACTGCGCCTGATGTTCACCCGCCCGGGCTTTCTGACGAACGAATTCAACGACGGCAAGATCAATTCCTACGTGCATCCTTTCCGGCTGTACATGTGCATCTCCGTCGTCTTCTTCACCCTGTTCTTCATGGCCGCCGAGCGCAGCACGAACCATGCGCTGCTGACGATGGCCGGCGAACAGATACCGGACACGGTGATGGACGTCCTGCGCCGTGCCAACCCTACCTCCCTGCCGGACACGACAGTCTATGCCTACAACACGGAGACTCTGCTACAGGTGCTCGACGCCCGCGGAGCCCGCCGCGCCGACCTCCTCGTCCACCTGCACTACAAGGACCGTGGCGATGAGCTGAACCTCGTCACCCTGCCCCGCCTGCTCTTCGACTCGTGCCTGACGCGTACCGCCGTCCGCGAGGAGACACAGACTGAAGTCAACGTCCTCCGCCGCACCGCCCGGCTGGGTATGCCCGACGAAGAGGAACAGTTCAGTCTCACCCTGCCCGTCGACACTGTGACAGGCCGCATCACAGCCGACACGTACGACTGGATGACACGCCTCGACCAGACTGACCAGCTGCACCAGCAGGCCACGGCTTCGTTCGTCCTGGGCCAGCTGTCCAAGTGGACGCCCCTGTTCCTGATGTTCCTCCTGCCCGTACAGGCCTTGATATTCAAATTCTTCTACCGCAGCCGCCGCTATATGGAGCACTTTGCCCACGCCACGCACCTCAGCAGCCTGCTGCTCGTGCTAATGGCCATACCAGCCGCCATCCTGCTGCGGAGTTTCAACGTGGGACACGACAACGACCTCTTCACCAACAGCTGGGAGGACGCCATCCTCTTCCTCACACCCCTCGCCCTGCTGGCCTATCAGCTCGTGTCGATGCACACCGTCTACCGCGAGGGCTGGGGCAAGACCACGGCGAAATGTCTGCTCACGTTCTTCCTCTTCAACCTGCTGGCTCTCGGCTCTGCAACCGCACTCATCCTCTGGCTGGTGCTCAAAGCAATGGGGAGAATCTGATCCTTATTTTCCATAAGAGGATTTTGCATCATTAGGAAACAAAAAAAATACGGGTTACGCAGATTTCACAGGCAGCCATTTGCTGTGAAATCTGCGTAACCCGCATCCAAAAGGCAAATTATTTTCCTGAAACAAGAACGTCCGGCCTTACTCCCAGCCTCCGCCGAGGGCCTTGTAGAGGTTGACCATCGTGATGCGCTTGTCGCGTACGGCATAACTCAGGCTGAGCTGGGCGTCAAAGTAAGTACGCTGGGCATCGAGCAAGTCCATATAACCGATAGCACCGTTGACATATTGCAGCTGGGCCAGTTCAAGAGTAGACTTGGCCGACTGCTCCAGCTTGAGGCGCGTGTCGTAGATATCCTTTATCTTGTTGAACTCAGTGATGGCATTGTAAGCGTCCTTGAAGGCACTGAGCACGGCTTTCTCGTAAGCATACGTGGCACGTTCGTAGGCCGCTTTCTGAGCCTTGAGGCGAGCCCGATTCTTGCCCATGGCGAAAATGGGCTCCAAAAGCGTAGCCGAGAAGAGGTGGTAGGGCGACTTCAGGATGTCGCCCAAGGCTCCGCTCTCAGTACCCGCCGTGGCGGTCAGTGCGATGCGGGGGAAGAGGGCAGTGAAGGCCATACCCACCTGCGCATTAGCGGCAATAAGTTCCTGCTCAGCCTGCCGCACATCGGGACGACGCTCCAGCAAGGAGCTGGGAAGTCCCACAGGCAGGGCATCGGGCAGCTGCACATCAGTTGCCTGACCGGCGCGGGCGATAGCATGGGGATATTCGCCCGTCAGAAAGGCTAATTCATTCTCCTTGAGCGTAATCTTGCGTTCAAGATCGGGCACGAGAGTCACGGTCTTGGCCAGTTCGACCTGTGCCTGGCGGAAGGGGATCTCGGAGATGAGCCCTCCCTCATAACGTAGGCGGACCAAGTGGAGACTCTCCCGACGGGCTTCGACGGTCTGGCGTACAATAGCCAATTCGTTGTCCAGTGCCACCAGTTCGAAGTAAGCTTGAGCCACCTGGGCCACAAGACTCATCTGCAGGGCACGCCGGTTCTCGATGGAACCCATGAAGTCGGCCAGGCTCTTGTCGCGCGCCCAGCGCAGGTTGCCCCACAGGTCGAGCTCCCACGTGGCCGATGCCTTGATGCCGAACTCATCGCTGTTCTTGGGGTTGTCACCGCCGTAATTCTCGCGCTCGGGCTCAAGGTAAACCTTGGCCCCCACTTGCGGGAACATGTTAGCCACATCGATACGCTTCAGTGCGGCCAGCTCCTTGACGCGGGCGGCCGACATCTGCATGTCCTTGTTATACTCCAGCGTCTTGCGGATGAGTCCCTGGAGCAGCGTGTCGGCATAGAGGTTCTCCCACGCCATGTCGGCCAGGGAAGTGGAATCGGTTGCCAGCTGTCCGCCCAAGGTCTCGGGCAGGACCAGCTCCGGCCGTGTATAGTGCTTGCCCAACTGGCATCCGGCCAATAGCATCATGGCAACCAGTACGCCCATCGTATATATCGTTCGTCTAAGCATCTTCATCATTTTTTTCTTTTAAAGAGTTGTACGTTCAGTTTGCGGGTACGCATCCGGGCCTTCACCTTGTAAATCATCACGAAGAAGAAGGGCACCAGCAAAATGCCGACCGTAACGGCCACAATCATACCGAAGAACACGCCTGTACCGATGGCCTGTCGGCTGGCCGAACCCGGTCCCGAAGCCAACACCATGGGCAGCATACCGAGGATGAAGGCCAGTGACGTCATCAGGATGGGGCGGAAGCGCAGGTGCGCCGCATGCAGGGCCGACTCTACCAGGTCGCCACCCTTGTCTACCTCGTCCTTGGCAAACTCCACGATAAGGATGGCATTCTTGGCAGCCAGACCGATGAGCATCACCAGACCGATCTGGAAATAGGTATCGTTCTCGAGCCCGCAGATGGAAATACCCGCATAGGCACCCAGCACGGCGATGGGCAGGGAAATGAGCACGGCGATGGGCACGCTCCAGCTTTCATAGAGGGCTGCCAGGAAGAGGAACACAAAGAGGAACACCAGTCCCAGAATGAGTCCCGTCTGTCCGCCCGCCTGTTTCTCCTGATAGGACAGGCCGCTCCACTCCACGCCGATGTTGTCAGGCAGACGGTCGCGGGCGATGCGCTCGAGCAGTTCCATCACCTGTCCGGAGCTGGCTCCACTGGCTGCCGTACCACGGATGACGGCGGCGTTGAACATATTGAAACGCTTGATGCTGCCCGGGCCGGTGGTGTACTCCGTCGTGCCAAGCGAGGTAAGCGGAATCATGTCGCCATCGCTGCCACGCACAAAGTAGAGGCCAATGTTGTCACGATGCTCACGGTAGGGAGCCTCGGCCTGCAGGTAGACGCGGTAGACACGGTTGAACATGTTGAAGTCGTTCACGTAGACCGAACCCGTATAGGCCTTCATCGTCGAGAAGACATCGGCCATGGGTACGCCCGACAACTTCACCTTGTCGCGGTCCACGTCGAAGTAGAGTTGCGGGATATCGGCCTGCAACGAGGACGAAAGTCCTTCAATCTCCTTGCATTGCGACACGTAGTACATCAGCGTGTCGGTGGCGCGCACCAGGTCGTCGAAGGTAGCGTCGCCACGTGCCTCGAGCTGCATCTCGAATCCGCCCGACGTACCCAAGCCGGGGATGACCGGCGGGGGGGACAGGTAGACCTTGCACTCGGGATATTCACTGATTTCGCGGCGGACGGTCTCCATCACCTCGTCGATAGTGGTGTTGTCGCGCTCCTCCCAAGGTTTCAGAATGACGGTCAGCTGGCTGCGCGCCTGGCTGGTGCCCACACGCGGACTGGAACCTGTCACGTTCTGTACATACTCCACTTCAGGCTGTTGCATCAGGAAGGCGATGGCACGCTCGGTCACGTTGCGGGTACGCTCCAGCGTAGCGCTCTCGGGCAACTCCAGCTCGACGGTAAAGTAGCCCTGGTCTTCGACGGGCAGGAAGCTGGTGGGCGTAAAGCGGTGCAGGATGAAGATGCACAACAGGCCGATGCAGAAGTACATGGCGATGCGGCGCGGATGCTTCACAGTGCTGCCGATAATCTTAACGTATTTTGCGTTGCCAATGGCCAGCCACTTGTTGATAAAGGCAAATACCCGGTTCTTGGGCTTATTGGGATCCTCGGGTTTCAGGATGAGCGAACACATCACAGGGCTCAGGGTCAATGCCACGACGGTGGACAAGAGTACCGATACTACGATGGTCACCGTGAATTGGCGATAGAGCTGGCCCGTAATGCCCGGCAAGAAGCTAACCGGCACGAATACCGCCGCCAGCACGAGTGACGTGGCGATGATAGCGCCCACCAGTCCGTTCATGGCCTTCTTGGTGGCTTCATAAGGACTGAGGTGTTCCTCCTCCATGATGCGCTCCACGTTCTCGACCACCACAATGGCATCGTCCACCACAATACCGATGGCCAGTACCAGACCAAGCAAAGTCAGGATGTTCAGCGAGAAGCCGAAGATGAGCATGAAGCCGAAGGTACCGATCAGCGAAATGGGTACTGCCACCACGGGAATGAGCGTGGCACGCCAGCTCTGCAACGACAGGTAGACTACCACAATCACGAGGAACAGGGCTTCGAACAGCGTCTTGTACACCTCGTGGATGGACTCGTTGATGTAAGTGGTCATGTCGAACGGGATTTCATACTCCAATCCTTCGGGGAAGTTGGCGCTGATTTCCTTCATGGTCTTCTTGACGTTCTCGGCCACCTCCATGGCGTTGGCGCCGGGCAGCATGTAGAGCCCCAGCACAGCGGCATTGCCGGCATTGATACCACTCTCGGTATTATAGGACTGCGCTTCCAGCGAAATGCGGGCCACGTCGCGCAGGCGGATCAGCGAACCGTCGGCATTGGCACGCAATACGATTTCCTCGAACTGGGAAGCCGACGACAGACGTCCCTGCGCCGTGATGGGGATAGTGATGTCGAGCCCCGTCACAGGCTGCTGCCCCAGGACACCGGCCGCCGACTCGCGGTTCTGGTCCTTCAAGGCATCCTGCACGTCCTTCACCGTCAGGCCGTAGTTGGCCAGACGGGCGGGGTCTACCCATATCTGCATGGCGTAGTAACGGCTTCCGATGTTGGACACACGCCCCACGCCGGGGATACGCCGCAAGAGGTCGAGCACATTCAGGGTGGCAAAGTTACTCAGATAGATTTCATCGAACTTGGGGTCGTCCGACGTCAGGCAGATGGTCATCAGCTGGCTGGGCGACTGCTTGTCCACCTCGATGCCGTTCTGCACCACTTCGGCGGGCAGACGCGACTCGGCCAGCTTGATGCGGTTCTGTATCTCGACGGCGGCCAGGTCGGGGTCGGCTGAGATGTCGAAAGTGACGGTAGCCGAGAAGCCTCCCGTGTTGGAACTGGTAGACTCCATGTAGAGCATGCCCGGCGTACCGTTGAGTTCCTGCTCGATGGGGGTGGCCACGGCCTGCGACACGGTGACGGCACTGGCGCCCGGATAGGAAGCCGAGATTTTCACCACAGGCGGCGTTATCTGAGGATACTGGTCGATGGGGAGCATCATCAGGCCGATGATACCCACAATGACAATCAATATGGAGATGACGGCCGAGAATATCGGTCTGTCTATAAAGAAATTAACTTTCATAAGCGGGATAGGTTTCTGATGTTAGACTTCTGTGATGGCAACACGCCGTTATTCTTCTGTACCCTCTACTTCGGTCGGCTTGCCCACCCGCACCTTCATGCCGGGGGCCAGCTTGTGATAGCCTTCGGTCACAATGTTCTCGCCGGGCACGATACCGCGCTCTACCACGACATTGTTACCGAACTCAGGACCGAGTTCGATGAAACGGCGCTCTACCGTCGAGTCACGGCGCATGACGAAGATGTGTGCCCCACCTTTCTCGATCATCAGAGCCTTTTGGGGAACCACGGTGGCATGCTCGCGCACGTCGAGCAGCACCCGCACCTTGGTGAACTGGCCGGGAAGCAGCACGCGGTCGGGGTTGGGCATCTCGGCACGCACGGAGAAGGTTCCCGTCTTGGGGTTCACCTGCGGCTCGGCAAAGTCTACTATACCTTTATATATATACTGGCTGTTGTCGGGCAGGGTGATGGTAACCGTGGGCTGCCAGGAACGGGTTGAGTCCTTCTGCCCGATGACCACATTGCGTTCCTTGCCTTTCAGATAGTCCAGAGCCGTCATGCTGAAGTCCACCAGCACGGTATCGCTCTTCACGATGGTGGCCAGCAGCGACTTTCCGCTGGTACCCACCAGCGTACCGAGGTCGACGTGACGCTCGCTGATGTGGCCCGAAATCGGAGAACGCACCCACGTGTAGCCCAGCTCCTGTTCGGCCTGGTCAAGGTCAGCCTGGCTCATACCCATACTGGCCACAGCCGTTTCGTAGGCGGCAATGGCATTATCCAGGTCCAACTGGCTGGCCGCATTCTGTTGGAACAGAGGGCGTATGCGGTCCAGGTCGCGCTTGGTCTTGCGCACCAGCGCCGAGTCCTTGCGGAGCTGCGCACGGGCCTTGTCGGCCTTGGCGCGGTATTGCTTCTGGTCGATGACGAACAACACCTGGTTCTTCGTCACATACGTACCTTCCTCGAAAGCCATGCTCTCCAGGAAGCCTTCGACACGGGCACGCACTTCGACGAACTGCTGGGCACGGATGCGGCCCACATAGTCGCCGTATATCTCGACATCGTCCTGGCCGACGGGTTCCACCACCACTACGGGAGGGATGGGCTCGAGCTTCTTCGGCCAAGTCACCACGATATAGATGCCCAGCAGCACTGCCATGCATACCACCATCGTCACCAGTCTTTTCTTTCTCAACTTTAATTCCTTCTTCGTAAAAAATAGTCTCATGTCTGTTTGTTTAGCTAATTAAACCCTGTTTTTAGGAATGAGGGTGCAAAGATAATACCATTTTTCCAATTTTCCACCATAAACCGGCGTAACCGTTTAATTTTCAATAGAAAAACTTTCCCGTCTGCAATCTCGCGGAAGCCCTTCAGACGGCCCGCCCTGTAGAAAGCATCTACAAACTTGTAGAAATATTCCACACCCTCGGCCCGCCGCACTTCCCCAACGCCCTGCCGACAAAATGACACTTTGATTTTCCAACCGCCCGAGAATCGCTTCTTTCCGCCCCAAGTCAAGGCCGATGGGAAAGAACGAAGAGCCGGAAGGCTTACACGCTCGCACACAGCCGGATAGCGAAATCCTTACATTTGAAATAGAAGTTTCATCCTCCCCAAACGAAGAAAAAACCGCGGGAAACCGATGAAAAACCGACAAAGCGACCCTTCGTCGAACGAAAAGCAGGCACTTTCCGAGCGAAAAGCGGCGTTTTTTCCAAAGAAAACCTACGTTCTGACGACTGGAAACCTACAATCTGACGACAGAAAACCTACGATCAGGCAGCAAAAAGCCTGCTTTTTAACCCCTCAGAAGCCGGCATTTCCTCCGTTTCCGCCTCCAGTTTCTTCCTTTCATGCAAGGAGCCTGTCAGCAAAAACAGCCCATCCATTGACATCCGTCAACCATAATCGGAAAACAGATGACAGAACGACAAATCGTTCTTCCTACCTTCCATCGTTGGAAACGCCCGCCCCATCGGCTCCCGAATCGACATATATATAAAGGTGAAAAAGGTACACTCCCCCCTTCTTCCACACTTTCCAAGCAGTCCGACAAGCCTCTTTTAACGATAAATAACCCTAACGGGGGCCTTGGAATGAAAAAAAAGGAAAAATTAAACCTACACGATATACCAACATACAAAACAATTTCGTACTTTTGCAGCGCATTTGGAAAACAAACGCAATTAGGTTAAAGAGAGATATTCAAGATAAATATTTATTGAACCTTTAAAAGTTTAAACAAAATGATTAAAGTAGGTATTAATGGATTCGGACGTATCGGACGTTTCGTATTCCGCGCAGCTCAAAAGAGAAACGATATCCAAATCGTTGGTATTAACGACCTTTGCCCGGTTGACTACTTGGCATACATGCTGAAGTACGATACAATGCACGGCCAGTTCGACGGCACTATCGAAGCTGACGTTGAAAACAGCAAGCTGATCGTTAACGGCAAGGAAATCCGTGTAACAGCTGAGAAGAACCCTGCTGACTTGAAATGGAACGAAGTTGGTGCAGAATATGTAGTAGAATCTACAGGTCTGTTCCTGACTAAAGAAAAAGCTCAAGCCCACATTCAGGCTGGTGCAAAATATGTTGTAATGTCTGCTCCTTCCAAGGACGACACTCCGATGTTCGTTTGCGGTGTAAACGAGAAGACTTACGTTAAGGGTACTCAGTTCGTATCCAACGCTTCTTGTACTACTAACTGCTTAGCTCCTATCGCTAAGGTTCTGAACGACAAGTTCGGTATCGTAAACGGTTTGATGACTACTGTTCACTCTACAACTGCTACTCAGAAGACAGTTGACGGTCCGTCTATGAAGGACTGGAGAGGTGGTCGTGCTGCTTCTGGCAACATCATCCCGTCTTCTACTGGTGCTGCTAAGGCTGTAGGTAAAGTTATCCCCGAACTGAACGGCAAGCTGACTGGTATCTCTATGCGTGTTCCGACTCTGGATGTATCCGTAGTTGACCTGACTGTAAACTTGGCTAAGCCCGCTTCTAAGGAAGCTATCTGCGCTGCCATGAAGGAAGCTTCTGAAGGCGAACTGAAAGGTGTACTGGGTTACACAGAAGATGCAGTTGTTTCTTCTGACTTCCTGGGCTGCACACTGACTTCTATCTTCGATGCAAACGCAGGTGTTTACTTGACTGACACATTCGTTAAGGTTGTATCTTGGTACGATAACGAAATCGGTTACTCTAACAAGGTTCTCGACCTGATCGCTCACATGGCATCTGTTAACTGCTAATTGACAGTTAGAAAATATTAAAGTATAGGCGGCTTCTGCGGAAGTCGCCTATTTTTTTTGCATTTTTGCGTAATGTTTGAGAAAGGCCTTATCTCGATGAAAATCAGAGAGGCCGTTGTTTTACTTTGCATATTGAATATGACAGAAGCTCAGAATCCTTTTTTTGAAAATATCCATACACCCCACGGCACCGTCCCCTTCGACCGCATCGCCGTGGAGCACTACGCCCCCGCCATCCGCCGGGGCATCGAATGCCAGAACGAGGAGATAGACGCCATCGTCCGCAATCCCCAGCCTGCCGACTTCCACAACACCATCCTGGCTTTGGAAAAGTCGGGCCAACTGTTGCATCGCGTGGAAGTGGTGTTCGACAACCTGCTCAGCGCCGAGACCAACGACGCCATGCAGGAGCTGGCCAAGGAACTGATGCCCCTGCTGAGCGAACATGCCAACAACATTACGCTGAACGAACGCCTCTTCGAACGGGTCAAGACGGCCTACGAGCACCGCAACGACGAACCTCTGACCGCCGAACAACGGAAACTGACAGAGGACACCTACGAAGGATTTGTACGCAGCGGAGCCAACCTGCAGGGAGCCGACAAGGAGAAATACCGTGAACTCTCTCGCCAGCTGAGCCTGCTGACCTTGCAATTCAGTGAGAACAACCTGAAGGAAACCAACGACTACCAGCTGGTGCTGACCGACGAAGCCCAACTGAAGGGCCTGCCGCAGAGCGCCATCGACGCCGCTGCCGAAACAGCTCGCGAGAAACAGCAGGAGGGCTGGGTCTTCACCCTGCATGCCCCCAACTACGTGCCTTTCCTGACCTATGCCGCCGACCGCAATCTGCGCAAGGAAATCTACATGGCCTACAACACCAAGTGTACGCACGCCAACGCCTGCAACAACCTCGACATCGTGAAGCAGCTGGTCAACACCCGTCTGGCCCTTGCCCAGCTGTTGGGATATAAAGATTATGCCACCTACAAGCTGGAACGCCGCATGGCACAGAACAGCGCCAACGTCTACCACCTGCTCGACCAGCTACTCGAAGCCTACAAGCCGACGGCACAGAAAGAATATGCCGAGGTACAGGCACTGGCCCGCGAAGAGCAGGGGGCCGACTTCACGCTGATGCCCTGGGACTGGAGCTACTACTCACAGAAGCTCAAGGACCGCAAGTTCAGCCTCAACGACGAAATGCTCCGCCCCTACTTCGAGCTGGAGAACGTCAAGAAGGGCGTATTCGGCCTGGCCACCCGCCTCTATGGCATCACCTTCCGAAAGAATCCCGACATCCCCGTCTATCACAAGGACGTGGAGGCCTTCGATGTATTCGACAAAGACGGCAGCTTCCTCGCCGTACTCTATACCGACTTCCACCCGCGCGAAGGCAAGCGTTCGGGCGCCTGGATGACCAGCTACAAGGAACAATGGATCGACGAAAAGACGGGTGAGAACAGCCGTCCGCACGTGTCGCTGGTGATGAACTTCACCAAACCCACGCAGGACAAGCCAGCCCTCCTCACCTTCGGCGAAGTGGAAACCTTCCTACACGAGTTCGGCCACAGCCTGCACGGCATGTTCGCCAACACGACCTACGCCAGCCTGAGCGGCACCAATGTCTATTGGGACTTTGTGGAACTTCCCTCGCAATTCATGGAGAACTTTGCCGTCGAAAAGGAATTTCTGCATACCTTTGCCCGCCACTACCAGACGGGCGAACTGATACCCGACGAGCTGGTACAACGCATCGTGGACTCGCGCAACTTCAACGCCGCCTATGCCTGCCTGCGCCAGGTCAGCTTCGGTCTGCTGGACATGGCATGGTACACCCGCACCACGCCCTTCGAAGGCGACGTGATGGCCTACGAGAAGCAAGCCTGGGCCCGTGCCCAAGTGTTGCCATCGGTCGAAGGAACCTGCATGAGCACCCAGTTCTCGCACATCTTTGCCGGAGGCTATTCGGCCGGCTACTACAGCTACAAGTGGGCCGAAGTACTGGATGCCGACGCCTTCTCGCTCTTCAAGCAAAAAGGCATCTTCAATCGGGAGGTAGCCGAATCCTTCCGCGAGAACATCCTGTCCAAGGGCGGAACCGAACACCCGATGACGCTCTACAAGCGCTTCCGCGGACAAGAGCCCACCATCGACGCATTATTGATCAGAAACGGAATAAAGAAATAAAGATATGATGAAATATAAATTGTTTGCCTTATTGGCCGCCATCCTGCTGCTGTCCGGATGCAACAACGAAGACGATGTGCTGGAGATCTTCACCGGCAAGACCTGGAAGCTGACCTACATTGCAGCCGAGAACTCGCACGAGCAATACAACTTCTGGAGCAACGACAAGGAATCCGAACAGAGCTTCAGCGCCCTCAAGCAGGAGGGTACCTTCATCGTGACCTTCGAAGGCACCAATCTGAACAACGTAGTCGGAGGAACCTTCAACGCCAAAGGTATCAACGCAACCATAGACGGAGAGTGGAACGCCAACGGCGAAAGTCACGAGATGAGTACTGCCAAGACACACGTTAGCATCTCCGAAAGAGACAAGCTGGCACAAGCCTTTGTCACAGGACTACAGAATGCCATCAGATATGGAGGCGACGACAGCAACCTCTACATCTATTACGAAGACAAGGACGGCACCGTCAAACGAATGAACTTCAAAGCACAATAAAATCAGAATACAGCCATGGACCACGAAGCCAAACAAGAAGCATTGGACAAACGCTACATACGCATGGCCGGCATTTGGGCAGAGAACTCCTACTGCAAACGCCGCCAGGTGGGCGCGCTCATCGTCAAGGACAAGATGATTATTTCGGACGGATACAACGGCACTCCTTCGGGATTCGAAAACGTATGCGAGGACGAGAACAACCTGACCAAACCCTACGTTCTCCACGCCGAAGCCAACGCCATCACCAAGATAGCCCGCTCGAACAACAGCAGCGACGGAGCCACGATGTATGTCACCGCCTCGCCCTGCATTGAATGTGCCAAACTGATTATCCAGGCCGGCATCAAACGGGTGGTCTACTCCGAGAAATACCGGCTGGAAGACGGCCTGAACCTGCTGAGACGGGCCGGCATCGAAGTGGTATACATCTCGGCCAACGAATAAACGGAAACGATTAAAACAGAATAACGATATGAGTACAAAAAACTCTTCCCGCTTCACCCCCCTTATCATTGCCATCAGTGTGGTGGTGGGAATATTGATCGGCACATTCTATGCCAAACATTATGGAGGAAACCGGCTGGGCATCATCAACGGCTCGTCCAACAAGCTGAATGCCCTGCTGCATGTCATCGACGACCAGTACGTAGACACCGTAGACATGAGCCAACTGGTAGAAAAGGCCATGCCGCAGATACTGGCCGAACTGGACCCCCACTCCACGTATATTCCTGCCCAGAAACTGGAGGAAGTCAATTCTGAGCTGGAAGGCAGCTTCAGCGGTGTGGGCATCCAGTTCACCATTCAGGAAGACACCATCCACGTCAACAGCGTCGTATCGGGCGGCCCCGCCGAAAAGGTGGGCATCATGGCCGGCGACCGCATCGTGACCGTGGACGACAGCCTGTTCGTCGGCAAGGACCTGACCAACGAGAAGGCCATGCGCCACCTGAAGGGCCCCAAGGGCAGCCAGGTGAGACTGGGCATCAAACGCATGACCGAGAAAAATCTACTCGACTTCGTGGTGACCCGAGGTGACATTCCCCAAAACACCATCGATGCCGCTTATATGCTGAGCCAAGACTTTGGCTACATACAAGTAAGCAAGTTCGGCCGTACCACCCACGTTGAACTGCTGAATGCCATCGCCCAGCTGAGCCACCAGAACTGCAAAGGCATCATCATCGACTTGCGCGAGAATACGGGAGGCTATATGGAAGCCGCCATCCGCATGGTCAACGAATTCCTGCCCGAAGGCAAGCTGATTGTCTATACCCAAGGACGCAAATATCCGCGTATGGAGGAATATGCCAACGGTACGGGCAGCTGCCAGAACACTCCGCTCGTCGTACTGATTGACCAGGGTTCGGCCTCGGCCAGCGAGATTTTTGCCGGCGCTATCCAGGACAACGACCGCGGCACCATCGTCGGCCTCCGTTCGTTCGGCAAGGGACTCGTACAGCAGCCCATCGACTTCAGCGACGGTTCGGCCATCCGTCTCACCATTGCCCGCTACTACACCCCGTCGGGCCGCTGCATCCAGCGTCCCTACGAAAGCGGCAACGACAGCAAGTACGAAATGGACTGGCTGGACCGCTACGAGCACGGCGAATTCTTCTCCAAAGACAGCGTGAAGCTGGACAAGAGCACCAGCTATTACACTTCCCTCGGACGTCCGGTCTATGGTGGAGGAGGCATCATGCCCGATGTGTTCGTGCCACGAGATACGACCGGCGTAACCTCCTACCTAATAGATGTCAGTAACAAGGGCCTGCTCATCCAGTTCAGCTTCCAGTATACAGACCGCAACCGCCTCAAACTGAACGAATATACGACCGAAGAAGATTTGCTGAACTACCTGAAGAAACAGAACATCACAGAACAGTTTGTCCGCTTTGCTGCAGAAAAGGGCGTGAAGAGACGCAACCTGCTCATCAACAAGTCACACAAGCTGCTGGAAAGGAATCTCTACGGTAATATCATTTACAACATGCTGGGTAAGGAAGCCTATATCCGCTACATCAACCGCGACGATGCCACCGTCCTGAAGGCACTGGAAATTCTGGAACGCGGGGAAGCGTTTCCCAAAGCTCCTGAAACCGTAACAGACAATAAAGACAATGAAAACAGGAAAAAAAGAACTGCGCAAGTATATAGCAGAACTGAAAACCCTGCACGCCACTTCCGCTACGCAGTTGTCGGCTGAAATCATGGCACGTCTGGAGACTCATCCCCAGTTCCAGCAGGCCAAAACAGTTCTGATGTACCACTCCCTTGCGGATGAAGTCAACACGCACGACTTCATCCGCAAGTGGTATGCCTCCAAACGCATCCTGCTGCCTGTGGTCAAAGGAGAATGGCTCGAGCTGTATACCTATAACGGTCCCGAGCGGATGAAGATTGGAGCTTATGGAATAGAAGAACCGACGGAAGGCAAGTTTACCGACCTGATGCAGATAGACTTGGCCGTCATACCGGGTGTGGCTTTCGACCGCCGTGGCAACCGCCTCGGACGCGGGAAAGGGTATTACGACCGCCTGCTTCCCTTCTTGGCTACCACGTACAAACTGGGTATCTGCTTTCCTTACCAATTACTGGAAAACATTCCTACCGAACCTTTCGACATACGTATGGACGAAGTACTCTGCTAAGCATCAGCCGGGCGGAAAACGCTTATCGGAAAATAATGTTGGTGATAACCTGAGCCCCGACATGCTGGTTCAGGTTACGCACAAGCAGCTCGCGCCCCATCATCAGCTCCTGACGCAGGGCAGCCGACGTGAGCGAAACGTACAGCACCTGATTTTTGATGAAAAGGTCACGCGTATAGGAAGCGATGACTGGCCCCAACACTTCGGGCCACGCATTGATGAGACGGCGTTCGTTCAACGGCGACTCCAGACTCTCCTGCCGCAAGAAATTGCGTATCAGCACTCCTATCTGTTCGGCATTGTTTCTTTTCATACCTCACCCTCCTGCATTTCCGTCACCGCCCCCTGCTCCACCCGGAACATCCGATAGTCTCCGCCTACCTTGTGCAGGATGTTGTCCAGATGGCTGCGGTTGGTGTCTGTAATGAAAATCTGCCCGAAGCGGTCGCCCGCCACCAGCTTGACGATCTGCTCCACACGCGAAGCATCCAGTTTGTCGAAGATGTCGTCCAGCAACAGCAGCGGAACGGTGGTACCCGTACGGCGAAGGAAGTCGAACTGGGCCAGTTTCAACGCCACAAGGTAAGTCTTGTTCTGCCCTTGCGACCCCTCGCGCTTGATGGGAAAATCGCCGAGCAACATTTCCAGATCGTCCTTATGGATACCGCGCAACGAAAAGCCCATGATACGGTCGCGCTCACGGCTTTCCTTCAGCACCTCCAGCAGGGATGCTCCCCGTGCATGCGAGCGGTAGCTCAGTCCTACCTGTTCCCGGTCCTGTGATATGAACGAATAGAAGGACTGAAAAATAGGAATAAACTCGTTGACAAACGCTTCCCGCTTGCGGAACACCACTTCACCCGCCTGGGCCATCATCTCCTCCCACACCAGGAAAAGCTCTTCCTCGACTGGCTGTTCACTCTTCAGCAGCGTGTTGCGCTGGGTCAAGGCCTTGTTGTAACGAATCAGCGCATCGAGATACTCTTTGTCGTATTGCGAAATGACCACATCCATGAAGCGGCGGCGTTCGTCGCTCCCGCCGGCAATCAGTTCCGTATCCGCCGGCGACACCATCACCAGCGGCAGGAAGCCGATGTGGTCCGACAGACGGGTGTATTCCTTCTTGTTGCGCTTGAACTGCTTCTTCTGCCTGCGCTTCATGCCGCAATACACCTCTTCCGGCGTTCCGTCCTCCGCCTCGTAAAATCCCTGGATGACAAAGAAGTCGGCCTCGTGGCGGATGTTCTGCGAGTCGATGGGGTTGCCCGCACTCTTGCAGAACGAAAGGAAATACACCGCATCCAGCAAGTTCGTCTTCCCCATGCCGTTCTGCCCGAAAAAGCAGTTCAGCTTCGGCGAGAAAGACAGTTCCACCTGCTCTAAGTTCTTATAATTGAGTATAGAAATGCGTCTCAGTATCATAATTGTCACTCCATTCACCTGCAAAAATAGGAAGATTTTCGGGCTTTTCCGGCACAAAGTAAAAAAAGATGCCGTGAAATTTCGCCAAAACCTATAAAAAACTTACTTTTGCCATTCGAAATCTCAAAGACCGAATAATAACAAAAAAGAATCTATAAAAATGGCAGAACAAAAGAAAACAAACGAAGCCCTGAATGTGGAAGAGGCACTTACGCAGTCGGAAGCATTCCTCATCAAGTACAAAAAAGCAATTATCGGTGCCGTAGTGGCAGTCATCGTCATCGTGGCCGGTGTAGTGATGTACAAGCACCTCTATGCCGAACCCCGCGAACAAAAGGCACAGGCCGCCCTGTTCAAAGGAGAAGAATATCTGGGAGCCGACGCCTACGAACTGGCCCTGAACGGCGACAGCATCGGTTATGCAGGATTCCTGAAAGTAGCCGAAGAATTCAGCGGAACCGACGCAGCCAATCTGGCCCACGCCTATGCAGGCATCTGCTATGCTCACCTGGGCAAATATGAAGAAGCCATCAAAGCCTTCGAAAGTTTTGACGGAAACGACCAGATGGTTTCTCCGGCCATGAAGGGCGCCATGGGCAACTGCTACGCTTCGCTCGGCCAGCTGGACAAGGCAGCCGACATGCTCCTCAAGGCAGCCAAAGAAGCCGACAACAACACCTTGAGCCCCATCTATCTGCAGCAGGCAGGTGAGATTCTCGTGAAGCAAGGCAAGTACGACCAGGCTATCGAGGCCTACACGACCATCAAGGACAAATACTTCCGCTCCTACCAGGCCATGCAGGCAGACAAGTTCATCGAGCAGGCCAAGCTGATGAAGAAATAAACCGCTACACCTTATTATAATAAGTGACGGTCCCCGGTCACGGATTAAACGGGAAACACGGTCCATCCACAGGAATACCGTGAAGTTCGTGTAATCCGTGACTTTTTTATCTACAATGTTCAACCCCATAAAAACCATCCACACTATGGCAACAGCTTATCACAACCTGTCCGAATACGATTTCAACTCAGTACCCGATGCCGCAAGCATGAAGTTCGGCATTGTCGTATCCGAATGGAACTATAACATCACCGGCGCCCTGCTGAGAGGAGCCGTAGAGACTTTGAAGAAACATGGAGCCAAAGACGAAAACATTCTGATAAAGACCGTCCCCGGCAGTTTCGAACTGACTTTCGGATCCAGCCAGCTAATCAGGCAAACCGATGTCGATGCCGTCATCGCCCTGGGATGCGTGGTTCGTGGCGACACCCCTCATTTCGACTACGTCTGTATGGGTGCCACCCAGGGCATCACCCAGCTGAATGCAAACGGCGATGTACCAGTAATTTACGGACTGATAACCACCAACACGATGGAGCAGGCCGAAGAACGTGCAGGCGGCCGGCTGGGCAACAAAGGTGACGAATGTGCAATTACTGCAATAAAAATGATAGATTTCGCTTGCAGTTTACGAAAATAGTCGTATCTTTGCACCGCAATTGAGAAACGAAGGTGAAACACCGAAGTCCATCAAGAGCGATCGGGCAAATACCAGAGTGGCCAAATGGGGCAGACTGTAAATCTGCTGGCTTACGCCTTCGGTGGTTCGAATCCATCTTTGCCCACTAAATTTGCGGAAGTAGCTCAGTTGATAGAGCATTAGCCTTCCAAGCTGAGGGTCGCGGGTTTGAGTCCCGTCTTCCGCTCTTGAGAGAATCAGATAGTTATCGAAAGATTTCTATCTGATTTTCGTTTTAACACCATTCCGTTCTCACGAAAAGCTGAAATACTATGAACGTTTATAGCCAGCACATCATCACCAACCCGGACAACAATACCCAGGAATTATATCCCTTCCACTATCTCGAATTCTACGAAGCCAATATCCATCCTTACGACGAATTTACAATCAACGAAAGGTCCGAACGCATCAATCAAGGCTGTATGGCCCAAGATTTCTTTCAGTCACACAAAGACGGCTTCCAAAAAATCATCCCCCACATTCTGAACGACTCCAAGCTGAGCAAGCTGCAAAACGAACTGGAATCCGAAGGGAAACAGGTCTGCATGTTCAATCTCTTCATCCTCGCCATGTTTCTTGTCATGAGAGGAAAATCCCGCTATGTATTCCTACTGAAGCCCCGCATACAAGAAACCCTTTCCGCGTTGAATAACGTAACCCAAATCACCTTTACCAACGCGGACGGTACCACAACGGAAAGCACCAACTCTACCCTCATAAAGGAAGTAATGAAAACACTGGAAGCACAAAAGACAAGCGACAGCAAATCCTACAAAATAGAGAAAATCGTTTCATGGGCCCAGCTTTCCAACAAATCTGTCCTACAGAGTTATTTTGTCCATGACCTGACCATATTCCTGAACCGATACTTTCCCATGAAGAGGAAGAAAGATGCACAAGTGTCCACCAAGGAAGTAGAATTGATTCTCTATCTGATGAAACTTGTTGATCTTTCCAAAGAAGAGCTGACCAATAAACGTTATTGGCAGCTGATGGCCACCTACGAAAAAATCAGTCACCATACCACCGATATGGGGCAATTCCGTATCAACGGAACAGACAGACTGATTCCCCTGATTTTCATTCCATACGAAGCATGGAGTAAAGGGAAAATAGACTGGACGGAAGAGAATATCCCCAGATTAAACTGCGAAGAAGGCGACACCATTCAGTTCTGATTATACAGGTCGGCAGCCATTATTTCCCGAAAAACAGTTAATTATCTTTGCAGTCTATAACTTACCATTTTTTGTTTTAATAAATCAGTGCTCCCCTCTAACTTTGTGGCAACAAACAGGAAAAAGAGATACAATTCTCTACCGTTTGCCACAATAAACGAATTGTATGTTCATGTAATACAAACTGAATATGAAACAAGAAAACAAGTGCCCGAACGCCCTGCACACGTCTCCAAATAACGTTGAAGAAACGACAAATAAAGCTTTAAATAAAATTTATTTGTCTCAAAGCCATTACAATTCAAAACCTTTCGCTAAATTTGTCACAATTTCAGTCAGCTTGTTGCGTCAAGCCTTGAAAGGACATATGATTAACGAAAGGTGTTATTGAAATTATCTTCTATGTTCAAATCTCGCAAATTTGACTATGGTACGAAGATGATAGCAATAGCACCGCACCATTTGATATATACCGACCTTGTATTGTCATATAAGGTCTTTAAATATTATCAATTTGGTGTGGGCTATTGTTTTATCCGTACCAAAGGCAATGCGAGAGCCTGAACATAGGATAAAACCAATAAGTTCCCACACCTTTTTTATTTATCGCTTTCTTTGGGGAACTAGGAAGCAAAATTATAACTCAAAAAAGAGATGCAATTCTACATCTTACAGAACAATATCAAACAAGGGCCTTTTTCAAAAGAAGAATTAAGCCACCAGAACATCAACGCACATACTATGGTATGGGGAATGGGATTTTCCAATTGGAAAGAAGCTAAAGACGTACCAGAATTATCAGAAATTCTTTCATGCCTTCCGCCTGAACCTCCAATCTCAAATATTATGCCTAAAACATGGTTAGTAGAATCCATTTTAGTCACTTGTTTGTGTTGTCTGCCTTTTGGCATTGCCGGCATTATCAACGCCACTAAAATAGAGGAAGAATACAATAGTGGTAAATATCAACAAGCATTACAACATTCCAAACAAGCAAAAAAATGGACTCTTTGGGGATTCTTCACAGCATTAGGAATCCTGCTAATCTATCTTTTAATATTAATCATATCATTAATCATAACTACTAACTATTAATTTCTCAGATTATGGAAACCAACATTTGTCCCAAGACCTGGATGACCGAATCTATCCTTGTCACACTATTCTGCTGTTTACCATTTGGTATTATAGGTATCATCAACGCCTCAAAGGTTAGTTCATTATTTGCACAAGGGCAAACTATAGAAGCCCAACAAGCCAGCAACAATGCAAAAAAATGGACTAAAACAGGCTTCTTTGTTGGAATAGCACTTATTATAATTTACTTGTTGATTTATGGTTTCACTATATTTTCTTTTTTAAGCATGTAAATGATAAAAAAAGTCATAGGCATTGGGGGAATTATGATTATTACTTTCCTGATTTACTATTCATACAATCCTGAAGATAGTAGTCTCTTCCCTAAATGCCCATTTTTACTTCTTACAAATCTAAAATGTCCAGGATGTGGTTCACAAAGGGCTATACATGCACTCTTACATTTAGATATTCAATCTGCGATTAGATACAATGGCATATTAGTATTTTCCTTACCAATCATTGCTACACTAATTTATGCTGAGTTCTATCGAGAAAAGAAATATAAATTCTATGCAAAATTACATCAAACAAAGTATATATTGTTATATCTATTCATAGTTATAGCATGGTGGATAAGTAGAAACATTTTAAATCTATAGCCAATGAAACAATATTATATTCTCGAAGGGACACGTAAAATTGGCCCCTTAAACATTTCTGATTTGAAAGAAAAACAAATAACCCCAACAACTTATATATGGACAAACGGATTAAATGAATGGAAAGAAGCAAAATACATCAAAGAATTATCAGAAATTCTACAAGAACTACCACCACCTCCCCCACCTATGCCCTCAAATTATTTATGGGCATCTCTATTAAGCACTATTTTTTGTTGCTTACCACTTGGTATTATTGGAATCATATTTTCATTAAAAGTGAGCAGAACTTATTATAGTGGAAATTATACAAAGGCTGAAGAATATTCTGAATACGCATTGTTTTGGTCATTTGCATCAGCTGGAGTAATTGCAATATTACTACTATTATTACTAACAATATGGCTACTCATGTTATTTTCTAATTATGGATATGAAAACAATCTTTTAAAATTATTTTAAATATGGAGAAAACAGCTGGCATATTTTACGGGATTATTTTTGGTCTACTTCTTACCTGTGTTTTCATAGGAATCAGCATATTAGGCTCATATATTGCTGGGTACTTTGGTTGGAACAAAAGTTTTACATACATTGCAATAATTGGGATTGTTTATCAGATTTTTTTAGATAATGATAATAACCATAACAAAATAGATACCATTATAGGATTAGCGACATCTTTTATTATATTATTTTTCTTTTGCCTAGGCAAAGAAACGATTCCTCTATGGTGCTATGTTACAATAAATTCAATTATTGGTATTAACATTATTATTACCTGTATAAAAGTCACTATAAAAAACAAATAATATATGCATATAAAACAATCAAATACTAAAAAGGAACTCACAAAAGATCCTAAAACATATAAAAACGGATGTTTTCACATTGCTATGATAATAGCTATTGATCTGATAATAACAGTTTTGATCATCACATTGTTGGAATGGCTAATGATAACATATACTCCTTTCAATAGTTCACAAAAGATAGTATTCGCCTTTATTATTTTTTTCGGTGTCGCAATAATCAATGGGAAAATTCTAGAATATTTTTATATTAAATAGTCCAAGCCAATAAAGAAGATTTTAGACAAAATATTCTATACATGCAATTAACCTATATAATAAGCACTTGTTATTTTCTCTGTAAACAACATGAAGAATATACCCAAACTGGCTATACTGACACTTTTATTAAATAGTACAATCTGTTTTCCAGCAAAGATTCAAACAGACGAATACTATGAACTCATAGAACAAACAAGAATAAAAATTCAAGAAGAAGCCGAAAAAGAGAAAAAAAGAAAAGACTTAGAGCGCGAAATAAAGGAAAATATGCAATATTTGGGACTAATCATCGGCATCATATTTACCATTCTAATGCTTATCATCTCCATTGTTTTAATTATGTCAACAATACACTACTGTCCCGTAAAAGTGGATAAATAGTTCTTTGAA
>ULXJ01070855.1_pt1 | contig 27011 bp, 22 predicted proteins | sample 1960981 | NCBI WGS metagenome assembly ULXJ01 (sample SAMEA4835830, study PRJEB28245) | human gut metagenome | biome: gut microbiome; material: fecal sample | place: Denmark | collected 2008 | reverse complement strand
ATCGCTGAACAGGGAGGATGGAATCTTTATGCGTTCCTCGGGAACAGAATTTATCAATATGACACACTTGGAAAATTTATCAATTTCCTCATTAGTGGCGTTGTTTCTGCTGTTACTGAAGTTGCTGTTCAAGTTGTAACAAATTATGTGGAAGAAAAACCACTATTCGATATTGATTATACTGAAGTTGTTAGTGCTGGAGTAATAGGAATAATTCCGGGGCCATCTATAGTACAAAAAGTTAAACAAATATCAAAAATATGTTCAAAAAATAAGCGTGTAGTTGATTCTGTTGTAAGACTTACTAATGAAATAGAAAAATTAAAATCATCTAAAAAAGTAAAGGCAAAATTAATAGCTTCATTGGAAAAAGAAAGAACTTCTATTATTACATATAATAATCAAATGTGGATTTCTTATTTTCACCAAAAAATGTATGTATATGTAGTAGAAGGAGTTCGGGATGGGGCCATCAAAAGTGCTATTACAAATATAATGAAAGCTTTTGGCTTAGCTCCGAAAGAGGAAAAAATTGAAAAGTGTTCAGCTGAAATTTCTCTTAAAATAGAAACAGAATCTTTCGGTATTTTTATGTCTGTTCCTCCCTCAGAAAAAGAAAATTCTTGGCCTCCCAAATTAAGATAAAATTAATAATTTTATTATTACGTTATAATTAAATTTATTTATATGGATTTCGATGCATGGAAATTTATACGATTAACAATAATCGTTATTATAGCAGGTTTTTTACAAAATTGGATATCTAAGCCTTCAAATAAAGAATCAAAAAATCCCAACTTGAATAAAGATAATATCACAAATGGCGATATTAATATTTCCAGGTTTATTATTATAATAATTATATCAAATATTGTTTACACAATATACGCCATGTACATGACACATCAAATTTATGGAGTTCCTATTCAGATTATGGGATGTGGATTATTGATGATTTCTATTATTCCTATTGTAATTGCAAAAATAGTTTGTATTTTTAAGCCACATAAAAAAATATCAAATATATTAAATGCTATTTCTTTTCAAGAAAATTTATCTCCTAGAAAAACAAAACTTGTATTTGCTTTGCTTTCATTATTTGGTCTATTTTTTTACATTTTTGCATGGTTTGATCTGGCAGCACGAGGTGGAAGCTTGCAATTTTTATACTTATTTCCAGTCTGCATGTGAAATGAGCGGAGAAGGAGCGCGCACAAATTTTTCTATGTTTATATGGAGATAGAGAGAAAGCAGGAAACCGGGGCAAAGTTAAATATATAAGATCCTTTCTCTCATTCCCTTTTCCTGGAATCCATGAAAATAGTCACCGGGCCGTCGTTAATCAGGGAAACCTGCATATCCGCGCCGAATTCGCCGCTTTCCACCCTGCCTTCCAGCAAAGACGCTAGTTCCTTCTTAAACAGCTCATACAGGGGAATGGCCCGCTCAGGCCTCGCGGCGCGGATGAAAGAGGGCCTGTTCCCTTTCCGGGTGGAGGCATGCAGCGTAAACTGGCTCACCACCAACACGCTTCCACTCACTTCCCTTACGGAAAGATTCATCTTTCCGTCCGCGTCGGAAAAAATACGCATGGCCGCCGCCTTGTTGGCGAGCCAGCGCACATCTTCCTCCGTATCCGCCTCTTCAATGCCCGCCAGAATCAGCAGACCGGGCCCCACGGCCCCCGCACAAACACCGCCGATATGAACGGCGGCCTTACTGACACGCTGAATAACCAGCCTCACGGTTCCTCTCCTTTCCCCCTCAGGATAGTCACCTTCGTTCCCGGCCTGGTCAGCATGGCCAGTTCATTGCAGTCCTGCCGGCTCAGATAAAACCCAGGCGAGCGGGGCGTACCGCGAGCAGCGTCAATGACATAGCCTCCCGCCGCCAGCACCAGCGTCTTATCCGCAGAAGGAAACTGCCTGCTGTAGATGGACACGGGGGCCTGCTCATCCTTTACGGTCGTTTCCACATTCTTTTTCCCCCCGTCCTTCATGGAGAGGATGGGGTATCCCTTGACAAAATCCGTCCCGTCGTAAAGGCAGATTTCCTTTTCCGGCACGTTCACCACCACATGGAAATCCAGAGGCCGATACTTGAATACATCTCCCGCATGAAGAGCGGGAATATCCATCAAACCGTTCAGGTGAACCACCATGGCCTGAGAGCAACCCAGTTTTCTGACCATGCGTATCCAGGAATCTCCCTTCCGTACGGTATATTTTTTCACGTCCGGTCCGTTGGGATCCAGCAACTGGCGGATGCGTAGCCTTCCGATGAGTTCCTTCGCCTCTTTCCCCACCACGCCTCCCTGTTCCGCCAGAGGCTGCAGCAGTTCCAGAGCTTTTGGCAGACTGCCGCAGTCCATCAGGCGGCGGGCTTCAGCAAGGGCCTCCGGACGGCGCGGCCAGAGGGAATAATTTTCTCCGTCCGCCAAAACTCCCTGGACACAGAAAGCCGCCGCCAAAAGGCTAAAGAAGACCTTTGCGCTTGAAGTCAAAGATATTGATTTCATGGGATTTTTGTATCATTTCCACCGTGAATTTCAAGAGGGAGACCTCCCATGCGTCATCCACTCCCTCAATGAGAGCCATAAATGTATCTTCTCCATTGCGCACCTGGTCCAGCAGCCGGCCGCGCACGGAATCAAGCGGTTCATGCAGAATTTCCTCGCTCACCTCCGACCGTTTGAACCTGAACCCGTATTCCAGCAACGTCAAAAAGCCTGGCCCGTTTTTGGAGAGCCAGTCAAAAAAGCGCTTGGCTTCTCCGGAAAACCCCTCCGTACTGATTTCATTGTAAATGGAAGGCCGTATGATTTTCGGTTTCTCCGCTTCCACCCAGCCGCTGCGCACGCGCACCACGTTCACCTCATCCATCAGTTCGCTGAGGAGAAGAAAATTAAACCTGGTATCGCCAAAAGTATCAATGCGGCGGTCCGGTTCATACACCACCCGTGTCATCTCCGCCGCATAGCGGATATCGTCACGGGAAAAGGAAGGCAGGTCGCTCATGGAAGAAAAGGCGGAAAGGCTTTCCATGAAAAAGCGGCTTCCTTGCCTTGGACAGGGAAGCCGCTTTTGTAATAAAGGATTTTTAGCAGTTTAACTTAACCCTGAACCTTTTCGATGTAAGCAACGACGTCGGCAACAGACTGAAGCTTTTCAGCTTCTTCGTCGGGCACTTCGATGTCAAAGTTTTCTTCGAAAGCCATCACGAGTTCAACGGTATCCAGCGAATCAGCACCGAGATCCTCGATGAATTTCGCATCAGCAGTCACTTTATCGGATTCAACGCCAAGTTGGTCGACGATGATACTTCTTACTTTTTCTTCGATGCTGTTGTCAGACATGATATTTATTGTTAAGGTTCATTGATACTACATGGGGTATGCGCCATTTGCAACACCTATTTATGAGTTTTTATGCGTCATCCGGCCACGGAGCCGGAAGCAGCAGGTTTCCAGCCGATTTGGGCCGTTCTTTAAAGATTCAGTCCGGCGGCTATGCGCAAGCCGTTCAACGTAATGTCAGGGTCCACATGGTCAATGCGCTCCACTCCCCTGGCGATCAGAGCTGCATCCCCTCCCGTAGCAACCACGGCCGGACGCACGCCCAGCTCACCTTCCAGCCGGGCCAGAATTTCCTTCACCAGCCCCCGGTAACCGTACACGGCGCCGGATTGCATGGCCTCTACTGTGCTGGTTCCAATGACACGGGACGGCTCCTGGGGGTCAATGGCGGGAAGAAGCGCCGTATTGCGCTCCAGGTAATCCCCCATGCTGGCAAGCCCCGGCGCAATAACGCCGCCCATGTAGGTGCATTGGGGCCCGATCACGTCAAAAGTCACGGCGGTGCCAAAGTCCACCACAACGCAAGGATACCCGTAATAGGCCGCGGCTCCTACGGCATTCGCCAGCCTGTCGGCCCCTATCTGTCGCGGGTGGGGATAGTCGATGCCCACGCCCAGCCGGGAATCGCAGGAAAGGAAATGGCACGGTTTGACGATCCAGTTTTTCAGTTCTTCCGCCACGCGCGGCACGACGGAACACACCACGGCGGCATCATAACGAACGCCGGCCAGCACCTCGTCCAGCCGTTCCCCGCTCACCTCACGGGTGGGAACCATATACCGTTCCGGTAACAGGGCTTCCGGCGAAGAGAGCACGAATTTGGTGCGTGTGTTGGAATTGTCAATCAGAAGATAGGTCACGGGAATCAGTTAGTATGTTCCTCCGCCAGTTTCAAGGCCAAATCCGCTATTCTGCCGCTTCCTCCGGTCATCCCGGCCCGCAGCAGGTTTTCATGCATGCGCCTCCACTGTACGCCGCCGTCCGCCATCATTTCCTGAAGAGCGGAAGCCAGGGCACGGGCGTCCGGCACATGGCTGCCGCCTCCCAGTTTTTCCAGGAGGCGGGTATTGCCCTCCTCCTGGCCCGGAAGAAGAAAGTTCACCAGCATGGGACGTGCGGCAGCAAGCACTTCGTGTACGGTGGCTCCTCCCGCTTTCCCGACCACTACGTGACTGGCGGCAAGATAAGAAGGCACGCGGCGCGTCCAGCCGCGCACCGTCAGCCTGCGTCCGTATCTGGCGCGCAAATCCCGGATGCGGGGATAAATGCGCCGGAACCGGCGCCCCAGAATACAGGTTACATGCAGGGCGGGATTCGCATCCAGCATACCCGCCAGCTCCGCCCGCGCATGCCGTGCGGAACGCTGGGCAAAGTAAAGCACCCGGAACGGCTCCCCTTCCTTCCAGGAAAGGGGATGTTCCTCCGCCAGCACTCCCAGCACGGGATTGACGGGAAATCCCGTAACGCGCAGCCTGTCCTGCGGCAGCCCCTTTTCCTCCATGATTACCCTCGTCCAGGGGTCCGTTACGGCCCAGAGGGGGGACTTGGAACACAGCCATGATTTATTGATGACGAAGGAATCCGTCACGACGGTCAGGTAAGGAACCGCCCTGCCCGTGCGGGAGGCCAGGGAATCCAGCATGTAGGGATATACCATGTAGGTGCAGACCACGGCATCCGGCTGCCATTCCCGCAGCAAACGTTCCAGCAGGCGCTCCACGGGGGCAATTCCCCTGACGGGCTTCTCCGCCATATTGCGCCTGTCGCTCACCTCGTACATCCATTTCCAGAGGCGGGGCATGCGGGAGATCGTCCACAGGTAGGCGGCGCGCGTCAGGCGGAACATCCGGGGCATCGCCTCCGCGCACAGGTCCGTAACGCGGACTTCCGCGCGCCCTGCGAGAGCATCCTTCACGCCCCTGGCTGCGGAATTGTGCCCTTCCCCGTATCCTGCGGTCACAATCAGAATGCGCGGCAGCCGTCCTTTCTGCATAGAACAGGATATACCAATATTCCGCTCCGTCGAAAAGAACTTCTTGCAGGAGGGAGGACATGAGGGGAAGCGGCCGGAAAAAACATTATCCTCCGGTATTCCCTCCGAACGGAAAGGAACGGAAAAAACGGCCTTTCTTCCCTATTATTCCCTTCTCAAAACCGGATTTAACATTGACCTGCGCAGGCCGTCAGGGCAAGCTTCCAGCCATGCGCATCGTCTTCATGGGCACAGGCGACATTGCCATTCCCGCCTTCCGCAGCCTGATCCGTCACTCGGACCTGGCAGGCCTGGTCACGCAGCCCGACCGCCCTGTCGGCAGGCACCAGGTGCTTACAGCCCCGGCCATCAAAAATATTGCCAGGGAAGCGGGCATTCCCGTGCTCCAGCCGCATTCCCTGCGCAGCCCGGATGCGCTGAGCAACCTCAGGAGACTGAATCCGGATCTGATCGTCGTCATGGCGTACGGGCAGATTCTGAGCCAGGAAGTGATTGATATGGCGCCCATGGGCTGCATCAACGCCCATGCCTCCCTCCTGCCGCGCCACCGCGGAGCGGCCTGCATCCAGTCCGCCATTAAATCCGGCGATGCAGAAACGGGCATCACCATCATGCATATTGTCAGGAAGCTGGATGCCGGAGACATCATCGCCCAGATCAGCACCCCCCTGGAAGGCTCGGAAACCGGAGGCACCCTGCATGACAAGCTGGCCAGGATGACGCCGGATGTCCTGCTGCCCGTCATCCATTCCATTGAAAAAGGGACGGCCACGCGCATCCGCCAGCAGGAAATCCTGGCAACATACGCCCCCAAGCTCCTGCGGGCGGACGGAAAAATCGACTGGACGCGCCCCGCAGAAGAAATCGGCCGCATGATCCGGGCGTACGACCCGTGGCCCGGTACTTTCACCAACTACTGGAACCGCAAAAAACGCATCCGCAACATGAAAATTTTCCCCGGCTTTTCCATCCTCCCGGAAGCGGAGGGAAAACCGGGCCAGGTGCTCTCCGCCGGAGAACAGGGGCTTTTGATCGCCTGCGGAAGCGGAGGATTGCTGGTGACAGACGTCCAGCTTGAAGGCAGCACGCGCATGAATATCTCCCAGCTCATTGCCGGTCACCCGAATTTGAAAGATATCCATTTTGACGTATAAATGGCCAAGTCCTTTTCCATGGAGAGCCTGAACGCGGCCCAGAGGAAGGCCGTGCAGACCCTGCAGGGGCCCGTGCTGATCCTGGCCGGGGCCGGAACGGGTAAAACGCGCACCGTCACCTGCCGCATCGCCCATATGGTGGACCGTGGCATCAGCCCCAAAAGCATCCTGGCCGTGACGTTCACCAACAAGGCCGCTCTGGAGATGCGGGAACGCGTAGGCCAGATGGTGGAACGCAAGGCGGCGCGCCAAATAATGGTGAGTACTTTCCATTCCCTCTGCGTGCGCATCCTGAGAGAGGATATAGGGCGCCTGGGGTACAAGACCAATTTCACCATTTACAGCGGTTCCGAGCAAAGCGGCCTGATCCGGCGACTGATTGTGCGCCACGGCGGCATTACGGAGAAAATCACGCCCAAAGATGTGCTTTCTTCCATGAGCCGGATGAAAAACAGCGGTCTGGGCCTTGACTCCATTGAAGACAACCTGACGGCCAACATCGCCGCCTCCTACCAGCGGGAACTTCAGGCGCAGAATTCCGTGGACTTTGACGACCTGCTGATTCTGGCGGACAAATTGCTGAAGGAGCACCGGGACGTCAGGGAGGCGTGGCAACAGCGCTTCCGCTATATCACCGTGGATGAATTCCAGGATACCAACAGCCTCCAAATGAGCCTGCTGGGCCATCTGGTAGGTCCGGAACACAATGTCTGCGTAGTGGGAGACGACGACCAGTCCATCTACGGCTGGCGAGGCGCCCAGATCAGCAATATCCTGGAATTCGAACGTTTTTTCCCAAATCCCTCCGTCATCAAACTGGAAGAAAATTACCGCTGCACCGCCCCCATTCTGGACACGGCCAATGCCCTGATCCGCCACAACCTGGGCCGGAGGGACAAGACGCTGCGCGCCCACAAAGGCGGAGGAGAAGCCGTCCGGCTCATTTCCATGCCCGGAGACGCGGAAGAGGCGGAATTCATCATTACGGACATTGAAAACGTCCGCAGACAGGAAGGCCGGCCTTGGGAGGATTTCGCCATTCTGTTCCGGGCCAATACCCAGAGCCGCATCATTGAACAAACGCTCCGGGAACACAAAATTCCCTACCGCATGGTGGGCGCGCAAAGTTTTTTCGACCGCAAGGAGGTGAAAGACCTCATTTCCTATCTGGCGACTATCGAAAACCCGCAGGCTGACGAATACCTGCTGCGCATCCTCAACACGCCGCCGCGCGGCATCAGCGAGCTGACCAGCCATCTGGCCATCGACTGGAGCCGGGAGCACGGCAACAGCGTCTGGGCAGCCCTCCAGGACGAAGAATTCCTGGCGGCCCTTTCCACCCGCGCCCGCAACAGCGTGCAGGCATTCAATGAACTGATTGCAAAATACATTGACCTTTTCCAGGATAAGGAAACCGACTTCGGAGACATCCTGGAGCAGCTTATTGAGGAAACCGGATTCAGCGAATACGTCACGCGCCTGTGCAAAACGGAAGCTGAAATCCAGAAACGGCTGGTGTCTATCGGGGACGTGAAAGCCTCCCTCCGCAACTTCTGGCAACCCGGAAAAACCCTCCGGGACTACCTGGCCCAGGTCACCCTGGACAAGGAGGATAATGATGACGACGTGGAAAACAAGCCAGGCGTATGCCTGATTACCATGCACGCCGCCAAGGGACTGGAATTTCCGGTAGTGTACCTCGTGGGGCTGGAGGAAGGCATTCTTCCTCACAAGCGTTCCCTGGAAGACGGCAATTGCGACGAAGAACGCCGCCTGCTTTACGTAGGCATCACGCGCGCCCAGGAGAAACTCATGCTTACTTATTGCGCCACGCGCCTGCGCTACGGGGACCGCATGCCTTGCCAGCGCTCCTCCTTCCTTAGTGAAATTCCTCCCCACCTGATGGAATATTCCAAATGGGAGGATCTCATGAACGCGGAAGCGACAGAAGAGGAATCCGGAAACTTTTTCGATTCCCTGCGCAGCATGCTTCTGGAAGAGGAATAAGAGGCGGCATGGCACTTTGCCGGCCTCTTTTCAACCATGGCCTTATTTTATCAGAGAACAAGGCGCCGTTTCCGTCCGGAAACGCCAGTCTGCCGGCTTTCCGCCTCCAGAATATTCAGCCGCGCCAGCTGCATGGTCTGTTCCGGATGTGAAAAATCCTCCCGGCCTGAACCGGGAGGATTGAAAATACGGGACTGGAGGTCTTCCCTGGATTACCAGAAGATAATGTACAGGGCGACCGTCGCGGCAACCACGAGCCATCCGAAGATTTTAGCCCGTGAAGAGGACTGAAGGGCAACCACGCCCCTGTCAGGCAGCACGATAGGCTGTCCGCCGCGGGCGGCGTTCACCGCCGTGAAGATGAAGCCGATGACCACTACCGTGATGAAACACACGGCCATGCGGTTCAGGAAGGCCATTTCCGGCTGCCATACCTTCAGGATTCCGTACAGGAGGGCATTAATGACGATACCCAGCCAACCGAAGATGCGCGGGCACTTGGGCACAAAGAAGCCGAAGAGGAACACGCACAGGGCGCCCGGGCTCAGGAAGCCCTGGAATTCCTGAATGAAGTTGAAGATGCCGCCAAAGGCCGGGCTGTCCAGGAACGGAGCAATGGTCAGGGCGATCACGGCGCACACCAGCAAACCAATCTTGCCGACGGTAACCAGCTCCGTGGGCCCCGCATTTTTGCGCAGCTTGTTGTAAATATCCATCGTAAAGATGGTGGACGCGGAATTCAACATGGATGCCAGGGAAGACACCACCGCTCCAAAGAGGGCCGCAAGCACAAACCATGTCCAGCCCGTGCCGGGAAGCAGCTTCCTGATCAACGTGCCGAAGGCGGAGTCATAGTCAAAGCCTACCAGCGTATCCGTCAGATAGTAGTTATCCGAGTTGTCCACGGCCGGCTTGATGATTTTGTTGTTAAGGGAAGCGATTTTTTCCACGAACGGGGCGCGTTCCGCCAGCGTAGTCTGGTCGTTGGCGGCATCCGCCTTCAAATCGGCGCAGGCCTGTTTCAAATTGGCCATAACATCTTCGCCCACCTTCATTACTTCCGCGTTATGAATGGCATGGGCACAGCCTTCCTCCACGTTTTCCACCAGGAAGCTGTCCGTAAGCTTGTAGATGACGGGGCGGCCCTTGACTGCGGCGGGATCTTCCGTCTTACGGATTTCCGCCGCGTATTTTACTTCCGCCTGTTCCTTCAGGTCATTGCGGTACAGGTTATAGGCCAGGATGCCGGGGACCACCACCACGAATGGGATGATGAGCTTGAGGAATGCGGCGAACACAATGCCCATCTGACCTTCCGCCAGGGATTTGGAAGCCAGCGTACGCTGCATGATGTACTGGTTGAGGCCCCAGTAAAAGAAGTTGGGAATCCACAGGCCCAGGCAAAGAGCCGTCCACGGGATTTCCGCATCATCCGCAGGACGGATCATGTGCAGCTTGCCGCCCACGGTATTTACGCCGCTGGCCGCGTCACCGGAGTTCAGCTCAAAAAAGCGCGTCACCCCATGCCAGAGGCTGTCCGAAGGATTCCCCAGGGAGGCGACCGTCGCGCCGGAATTGGCGGCGGCGGATTGAATCAAATGGTTCGGGTCTGCGCCGCTGAGCTCCGTCAGGGCAAAATAGGCCACCACGCCGCCGCCCACAATCAGGGCGGCACCCCAGAACAGGTCCGTCCAGGCGCAGGCTTTCAACCCGCCCACGAACACGTATACCGTGGCGCAGAAGGCAATGATAACGCAGCCGACGGTGATGTTGCCGAAGTCAATGCCCATGGCAGAGTATCCCGTGAAGAACACGGAAATCACCTTGGCGCCGGCGTAAATCACGCCCGCAGTCGGCACGCCTACCAGAATCAGCAGCGTGGCAATGGCCATCAGGGAACGGGCCAGCGTGTTATACCGGTATTCCAGGAATTCGGGAATCGTATATACGCCGCCTTTCAACAGCTTGGGGAGGAAGCAGAAGGCTACAACCACCAGCGTGATAGCGGCCAGCCATTCATACCCGGCAATGGCCATGCCCACCCAGTTGGCCGATTTGCCGGACATCCCCACAAACTGTTCCGTGGAAATGTTGGCGGCAATCAGGGAGAAACCCACCAGCCACCAGGTCAAACCACGGCCGGCAAGGAAATAGTCTGAAGCGCCCTTGGCCTTCTTTTCCTCTTCCGTTTCTTCGGGGTCACGGCTCTTCCAGATGCCCAAGGCGATCACGCCCACCACGACCACGCAGAAGAGAATGACTTCCACCATGGAAAGAGGGGCCGTTTTAGGCTCAGCAGAGGCGGTCTGTTCAGCCTGTACAGCCTCTGCGGCGGGAGCCGCCGGCTGAATTTCCGCTGCCGGCTGGACTTCAACAGCGGGAATCGCGGCCGGAGCGGCCAGGGCGGGCTGCGCATCAGCCGCCGTTGCAGGTACGGGACCCTCCTGGGCAGCTGCGCCCCACGTCATCAGGGCGAGCGCCCCGAATATGGTTGCTAGTGTTTTCATCATCAGTATGGATTAAGCTTGGTACAGAACACGGGCGCCTTCTCCGGCACGGGTTACAAGATACGTAGTTTCAATGCCCGTTTCCTGGCAGTAGCCGTCCAGAAGCTCCTGGGCCACCTTTTCCACGTCCTCCGTCTTCACCAGGGCCACAATGCATCCGCCAAACCCGCCGCCCGTCATGCGCGCTCCGTAAATGGAGGATGCGGAGGGAATGCGGTCACAAAGGGAAACAAGGGTATCCACCTCAGCACAGGAAACTTCATAGTCGTCCCGCAGGGAAGCATGGCTGCCGCGCATGGCTACGCCGGCCTCATCCCAATCGCCGCGGGCAAGGGCGTTCGCAAAAGCGTTCACGCGCGCATTTTCTCCAATGACGTGGCGGGCGCGGCGATAGCGCACATCGCCAAGCTGTTCCCTGAAGGATTCCAGCAGCTCCAGCGTAGCTTCCCGCAGGGAGGGTACGCCCATGATGGAAGAAGCTTCCTCACACTGCTTGCGGCGCTGTCCATAGGCTCCGTCCGCCAGGGAATGCTTCACAGCGCTGTCCAGAACCAGCACGGATACGGACTCATTGTTCATCGGAACCAGCTCATATTCCAGCGTGGCGCAATCCAGCTTGAGAGCCATGCCCTTCTTGCCGTTGGCGGAAATAAACTGGTCCATGATGCCGCAGGGAACGTTCACGAATTCATGTTCCACGGCCTGCCCGATGAGGGCGACTTCCTTGGGATCTATTTCAACGCCGGCAAAAGCGGCGAGCGCCGTACAGACGGCAACTTCAAGAGCGGCACTGGAGGAGAGGCCGCCGCCGCGGGGCACATTGCTGTCAATCAGCATATCCACAGGCCCGATTTCTATGCCGCGCCTGTGCAGGTTGGCCAAAACGCCGCGGACATAATTGGACCAGAACGGTTCGCCGGGAACCAAGGCGTCTTCCACCGCAATTTCATGGATCTGGTCACCCAGGGAACCGCAAAAGCGGTGTTTGCCCACGGGGGAGGGAGCCACAGCCACAACACAATGGTTATCAAGCGCCATAGGCATCACAAAACCGTTATTATAATCCGTGTGCTCACCAATAAGGTTCACACGTCCCGGTGCCGCTGCCACATGAGTAGGCGCCTGACCGAAATACTCGATGAAATACGGAGTCACCGTTTCTTTAGAGATTTCTCGCTGAACTAAATCCATAGTAGATTGATTCTGCCCCATCCCTTTCCGCACCTCAAGATTAAAGTCTCTGTCCGGCAATAATTTTCTTCATTTCCCACAAAATACACCAATTCCATCCCTCTCCCGAATTGCAGTATTCTTAAAACAGGCCTGTTCCACCGGACAGAGAACCCCAGCCGGATTCCAAATTCCCGGCAATAACGGCTGACGGCCTGCAATCCAGAGAGACCAGGAAGCTACTTTGCCCCACGGGCGAAAAGCACTGCCGGGACGGTTTTCAGAAGCAGTTTGATATCCAGCCACAGGGACCAGTTGTCAATATACTTCATATCCAATTCCACCAGCTTTTCAAATTCCCGGATGTTGCTGCGTCCGGCAATCTGCCAGTACCCCGTCACGCCGGGCAGCACGCTCAACCGGCGGCGGTGGGCATCGCTGGTAAAGGCTTCCGTTTCATAAACGGGCAGCGGGCGCGGGCCAACCAAGCTCATTTCCCCCTTCAGCACATTGATGAGCTGGGGAAGCTCGTCGATGCTGAATTTGCGCAGGAAGCGCCCGAAGGAGAAAATGCGAGGGTCGTGCTCCAGCTTAAAGATGGGGCCGTCCATGTCATTGCCGTACTGGGCTTTCACTTCATCCAGCCTTTTATCCGCATCCCGGTACATGGTGCGGAATTTCCACATGCCAAACTCCCGGCCATACAGCCCGGAACGTTTCTGGCGGTAAAAAACCGGGCCGCGATCCGACAGCTTGATTCCCACAGCCGCCAGCACCCACAGGGGTGACGTTCCCACCAGAAGTGCCAGCGCTCCCGTCCAGTCCAGCATTTTCTTCAACTGCCAGGAGGTGGTATAGGGAATGGGGGTGGATTTGTACACCAGCATTCTTGTTCCTCCAATCACGCCGAAATAGGTTTTATGCACGGCGGGCATGCTTACCACCATGCTCGCGTAAAAATCGACTCCCATCTTGCCGCACAGTTCCACCAGGCACCGCGCCACGGAAGAATCCACCTCCTCCGGCAAAAACACCACCTTGCTGACGCAGTTCTTAATCAGCAAATTCCTGACTACCGCACTGTCCACCTCTTCAGGCGCCATGACCAGCAACCCATTCCTGAAGTCCACATGATTGCTCTCCAACGTCCTGCGGAATTCTTTCACATGATCCGGAGTTCCCACCACCAGCGTAGGGGCTTCCTCCACCAGCCTTTTTTCCGCCCGGAACCGGCTGATACGCAGCCAGAGGGAACCCAGGAAGGTAAGCAGATACGCCAGGGACTGGACACCGACATCCGCGGAGAAGGGAACAAAGAACTTCCATATCATCACGCTTAACACCACAAAACAGGCATATGCCACCACAAACCGCCGGATGCTTTCCCAGAGCGTCTGGCAACGGTAGTAAACGCCGAACTGGTCACAGCACACATACAGCAGCAGAGACATCGTCAGCGGCGTCAGCACCAGCGTCCGCAGACGCCACGGTTCCGGAGCGACCCCATCCCATTGCCAGGACACAAATCCGACAACGAAGAAGACGATGAACGCAAGGACGAAAACAACAATCTTATTAATCCCGTAGGTAGTACGGTCTGCATTTTGAATCAGCATCGAGAGAATATGTAGATTAGTCGGCATTTAAAATGCTCCGTCCTCGTCTTTTTGTCAAATTGTTTGCTCACTCTGAGCCATGCCCGGCACGGAAGCCTGCCTCCCGGACGGCCTTCCCGCCTCCGGGCGGGCGGAAAGCCTAAAATGACGAGATACCGGCTTGCAAGAATCCGGCTCCCTGTGCATTGGTATACGCGTCAATCGACCGGACTGGTCACGCGCCTAGCCTGATCGCCCCCCTATCAGACCATGCATGGACCGTTGATCGGGGCATGGGGCCCCCTTACTCCTGGCTTTTCTCATGGCAGCGGAACGTCCCGGCGATCCTCCGGATGGAATTTACTGCACACAGCGATAAATCCGGCATGACACCAACATAATCACCAACTTAGCATATAAGTATGTCACAACACAACACACAGGGAAGACAGGGCCAGGGAGCCCGCCGCCGCTACAACAAGGGCGGACGCTCCTATGGCAATGACCGCCGCGATTCCAGCGGTTACCGTCCCAAGTACAGAAAAGAAGCGCCCGCCAAACTCTCCTTGTGGCAGCGTTTCCTGGGCCTCTTCGGCATTCGTCCGTCCAAGAATAACAAGCATGCGGCCAGGGATAAAGCCGCCGCCAAAACCAACACCCGCGTAGCCCGCAACAGGCAAGATCGCGTTTCCGCACCCAAACAGCCCGTCTCCAACCGCCGGCTTTATGTGGGCAATCTTTCCTATGAAGCTACGGAAAGCGACCTGGAGGACGTGTTCAAGGGCATCGGGGAAGTCAATTCCGTGGAAATCATTTACAACCCCCGCACCCACAAATCCAAGGGGTATGCTTTTGTGGAAATGAAGAAGATGGAAGACGCCATCCGTTCCGTGGACATTCTCCACAACCAGCCTTTCATGGGCCGCAATCTGCTGGTCAGCGGAGCCAATGAACGCCAGGAACAACCCCGGCAGCCCCGCGAAGACCGCGCGCCCAGGGAAGAACAGGATTCCATGGCGGAAGTGAAGGAAACCTCCACTCCCCTGCTCCAGCCGGAAGCTCCCGCTCCCCAGTCCCAGGAACAATAACCGTTTTACCATGCGGAAGCCGGCCTTTCTTCAAAGGCCGGCTTCCTGCATTTACGGGAAAGGGAACTCCAGGCAGCAACGAACGTGCAGCACGGCACGGGAGCCGCACCATCCAACAGCCCTTCCATCCGTAGGGTTTAAACCACTTCCCTGTCCGTCCCGGGGCGGCGGAACAGGCGTGCCTGCAAAGGCGGATTCTGAAAATATCACGGCAGCCCCCAGGCTCTGCGCAGGCGCAGATATTCCCTGGCGGGGAGCAGAATATAAAGGGGATGTCTGGAAGGATCCAGCCATGCAATCATGGCCCTCAAATTTTCCTCGCTCATCGCGGTGCATCCGGCCGTAGGGGCTCCTCCGTCCCGGCGCCAGATATGGAAAAAAATGGAGGAACCCGCACCCGGCACGGGTTTCTGCCGTCCGTCTGCGGCATTATGCCGGATAAACAGTTTCAGACTGTGGGCATAATCATTCAGCTTCATCTGCTGCTTGAACTCCCAAGGCGTGACGGGATCATGCTTCAGCACAAAGTGCTGGTTATACAGGGGAGAAGCAGGGTCATCCACCCACATGTCCCGCGGCGTAATGCGGCGGTACGGCATGGAACGCTTTTTCTGCGGCGCAGGAACAGTTCCATATACGCCCCCCAGTTCAAAAATTCCCGCGGGAGAGCGCAAGTCCCCCTCCTTCTTCACCGGCCCTCCGGCGGGAGGGAGGCTGACGCCCCTGCCCCAGACCAGACCGGATTTTCCCAGACGCGCCGGAAACGGCCCCTTCACCATCACCCAGCCCCGCGGCCCCTTCTCCAAAAGGCTCAACTGCACATGGGAACTATTCCACCCGTCCGCGGAACCTACAATCACCTGGCTGCAATCCGCAGGGAGCGCCGCAGCCGGAAAACAGAACGCCGCCAGCATGCACAAACACAGGTATACTGCCTTCATGAGCCGTAGCATAACGGCACCGTTCCGGAAGAAAAGCAATTACTCCGTCTCCGCAGGCGCACCGTCCGGCGGAATCCACCCGCCTAGTTCAACGGAAGAACTTCTTCCAGCAGGGACTCAATCCCCTCCTTGGCAAACCGGGAATACAGATACAGCCTTTTGGCTTCCATGTATTTGCCCAGGGCAGACCCCACTTCTCCCGCATTCCTGCATTTTTCCGCATCATTCAGCAGATTCACCAGTGTGCTTGCCTTTGTCGTCAGGTCCAGATACCGGGCATTCAGCTCCTGGTCATTGATGAACAGTTCCTGGTCCCTGGAACGCAGCTGTTGAAGCTCCTCCCAGGCACCGTATACGTCCTGCATGGCTTCACGCTGGCGCGCTGCGCCCAGGGCACGCTCAATAACGGCCATTTTGCCCAGATCTTCCACAAACTGCTTCTGGAGCTCCGGATCATCCTTCACCAGAACGGCAAATTCATGCTGGTTGTCAAAAATGCGGCGATAATTCTTATTCTTGTGGAAACGCTTGAAATCCTCCAGAGCGTGGGATTGCTGACCTGCGGCCATCATGGCGTTCCGCAGCGGAAGAAGACGGGGATTCTTCGGCCAGATTTCAATGGCGCTTTTCAGGCATTCCTCCAATTTGGCGCGGTCCCCCCTGGCCAGGGCTTCCTGCCCCTGGGAAATATAGGCGTCACTGGCGAATACGGCGGCGCTGATAGCGGACTCCGCACGGCCCGTACTGAAATCCCTGGAAGTCTTCTTAAGGTTCTCCACCAGGGAAAGGGCTTCTTCGTAATCTTTGCCGTTCATCAACTCGAACAACTTTTCCACGTCCCGTTTGAAGGCATACAGTTTTTGCTTCTTCTCATACGGAAACGTATTCACGGCGGGCATGAATTCCCCGATCAGGAGAGCTTCGTTCAGCCGTTCCAGCGCATCCACGTAATGATGGGAATCCACCAGGTTGTTCACGGCCTTCATGTGCCGGTCAGAGTCACGGGCCAGTTCCCGGGAAAGGTTGTCCAGAATAGCGACGGTGGGAGGAGCACCCAGCGTACCGCTGAACATCTTGGCGGCATCGGAATTCTTATCCAGCCGCAGCTTGGTATCCCCGTCATTGAACAGGCGGCTGTAAACGCCGCAGCCTATGGAAACATGGTCAAAACGCCGCTGGGCAAACAATTGAACCAGCGTAGACTGAAAAACAATCTTCGCTTCCGTCACCGTCAGAACCTGTTCACTTTCCAGCTTCAGCTTGCGGGCTTCCATCTCCACTACACGCTTTTCCAGATATTTGTAACGGGGGTTATTTTTGGCGGGATGATTGGTGGAAGTTCCCTTTTTCCCGCCCTTCTGGCCGGAGGGCGCACCGGAAATCGTCGTCACGCCGCTTTCCATCAGGCTCATCTTCTGGGCGTTGCTGCGGATTTCCCTCTCCACCGCCTCAAGCATCTTCCCCTTGTTTTTTCCATTGCTCCTGGCCTGCCACGCGGTGTAAATGGCCTGGCAGAGAGCGTCGGAAACGCCTCCGTCCAGCGGGTTGCTGGAAGCGGCGGTCAACAGGTCCACTCCCTGCCGCACCACATTATCCGCCACCAGTTTTTCCTTGCGCATGGAGAGCGTTTCGTGGAGCTTTTCAAAAATTTTCTGATATTCCTTCGCATCTTCCGTGCTCTCCTCCGGCTGGCTCAGGTACTTGTTGAAACGCGCTTCAATCTCCCGGAAACTGCCCATATTCAACGTCGTTCCGTTGATGGTCACCGTGCCGTCCTGAGGATTCAGGAAAGGAAGCTCATTGCCGTACAGGGACTTGGCGTCCCCCTGCCTGGAAGGCTGGTAGGCATTCGGCTGAACGGCGGGAGGGGAGGCAGGGGATGCGGTAGACGCCCCGCCGGCTGCAGGAGGGTTGTACATCATCTGCCCCAGCGCGGGAACCGCGCAGGCCAGGGTCATCAAAAAACAGCATTTCATAGGATGAGGGTGATTGTTTATTTAGGCTGAATGGATGTAGCTACGCACACGCCGCGCACCTTCGGATTGACGTCTTTCACCTGGAACTCTATCCTGTATTGCTGGTCCCGGTTGATGTTCAGTCCGTTCCTGGCCTCAGCGGAAACACAGACGGGAATAATGTACTCACGCCCGGAGGCGTCTTTGTACAAGAAGGCAATAAGCTCGGACTCGCCGCGCGGAAAACGGTCAATCACCGTTCCGTCCAGTGCATAGTTGTTATTGGAAAGCTGGGAGGCGTTCGCCGCCAGAATGTCCAGAGGTATATCCGACCCGGCCTGCGGTTTCTCCCCGGCTCGGAACATGACAATCCCCACAATAACGGCCAGCACAAAAACCGCCGCCCCGACCGTCAAAACCAGTGCGGATGATGAGGAACTTTTCTTTTTTGCTGCACGCCGTCTCGCCATAATTTCTGATGGAAAAAGTATATAACGTACTTCCCGCGAGCGCACGCATTAAATTAAAGCTCCCAGCGCGAACGGCGGATTCCCGCGTAGGCGGCCGCAATGCCGCACGCAACATGCACGCCCAGAACAATATAGCAAACCAGGGAGGGAGTCAGGTCCGTATCCAGCACATTCTTGACGGCGTAATATACGTCGTCCTTCAGTGCGGAGATGCTGCCGGACCACGCCCAGTACGCGGAAATGAAGGGGCGTATGAAACTCTCCGCATATTCCGGAAGCGCCAGCACCGCTCCGGAGAGAGGAATCTGGAAACCCACCAGATAAATGCTCAGCAGGGAAGCCTGGTCCGCACTCCGGGCCAGGGCGGAAATGCCCAGGCATACAAAAGTCATGGCGGCGTTCGCCAAAATCAGGAACAGCAGATGCGTCAGGCCGCCGCCACGGTCCCAGAAAAAATCCACAAAGGCAAACATCCAGACGGATTGCACCAGCACCAGAACGCTCAGATAGGACAGCTTGCTCGCCAGGTAGGCGGAAGGCCTCATGCCCGCATACTTTTCCTTTTCCATGACGGCGCGTTCACCGGCCACCTCGCGGGCGGCATTGTTGGACCCCATCAGCCCCAGCAAAATCACCTCAAACATGATGATGCCGGAGACGGCGGACCCCGTTTTCATGTTCAGCTGCTGGGCTTCCATATCCTTCTGGACAGTCTGGACATCCTGCGTGGCGGAAAGCCCCACGATTTGCCCGGAGCCCTTGTCCGTAAACATGGCTACCAGCACGGGAAACAGCAGCACCATGACCAATTGAAGAACCAACTGGGAACGGTCGCGGAAAAAGATGCGCCAGCGCCGCCCCAGCAGACAAAAGAACTGGGTGAAGAATCCGGGAACTTCCGGAATGTTTTCCTCCACGGCCTTTTCCCGTTCCGTTCCGGATTCTCCGGAGGACCCCTCCTCCTCCGCCTCCGCAGGACGGACGGCATCCGGATCCGGCAGTTCCCCGGAAAGAATTTTCTTTTCCCTTTCCTGTTCCAGACGGGAATAATAGGAATCCCGGTGCTTGCTCCAGGACCGGCTCCAGGAAGGGCCTTCGCGATCCTGGAGCTTCGGGTAAATCTCCTCCAGCGAGGAAACGCCGAAGTAATGCAGCATGGTTTTCGGAGAACCGTGGTAAGCCACGCAGCCCTGGTGCATGACCAGGATGGAATCATACCTGTCCAGATGGGAAAGGCTGTGCGTGACGGAAATGACGATGCGGCCTTCCGAACGGGAGATTTCATGCAGGAGGAACACGATATCGTGTTCCGACCTGGGATCCAGTCCGGACGTCACCTCATCGCAAATCAGCAGCCGGGGATTGGATACCAGTTCCATGGCCAGCGCCAGGCGCCTTTTCTGGCCGCCGGAAAGAATTTTCACATCCCGGTCCGTAATCCCCTCCATTCCCGTTACCTCCAGGGCATTGTCAATGCTGTCGTCCAAATCGTCCACGGAATTGAACCGGCAACGGAGCCTGGCGGCGCTCTCCACATTCTCATCCACGCTCAGCTGGTCATAGGCAATGCTGAACTGGGGAACGAACCCGATTTCCGAAGGTTCAAAGTCTTCTTCAGCCAAATCATGGCCATTCCAGAAAAAACGCCCGCCCGTTTCCGCAACCATGCCCGCAATCGCCTTCAATAAGGTCGTCTTTCCGCAGCCGGAAGGACCAACGACCGCCATAAAATGACCGCGAGGGACATTAAAACTGACATTGTCCAATAATTTCAAAGGACCATCCGGTGTTTCTATCTCATACGTAATGCCGTCCGCCTGCAACATGGTTCTTTTACTTTAACGTATCAACTTCCGCATCATCAAGGAAAATCGGGCATTTGCACTCTATCCCGCCAGCAACGGAGAACATGCTCTCCGGAAACCTTCCCTGCCAGCCGCGGGAACGCTCCCGCGGTCAGGCTCCTCCTGCCCCCGCTCATTTCGGCATCCCCCGCGGCCGTATCCGTGCGCAAACCGGGCTGCACGGAATTCCCTCGAAAAACCGGATGGACAGACACAGCCCTCCCGAAAGGGAGGTTTGAAGCCTCCGGGAGCGTTTATTTCATCATCTTCCAAACCGCCAGCCGTTTTCAAAACGGAAAATCCGCATCCCCCACCGGATCCACAGCTTTGTCCTCAAACTTTTTAACAGCTTTCTGCTGGGGATTTACGGCACGGACCACCAGCGCCCGGGGGGGCATTTCCCGCCGCCTTCCGAACTCGCATTTTTCCTCGCACAGATCGCAGGAGTTCCGGCGTTCGCGTTCCTCAGGCCGTTCCGCGGTAACGGGACAGGCGTGTTCACACGCGCCGCAGCCAATGCACAGGGAAGGATCCAGCCTGGGCAGGCGGTGCTCCTGGCCGTCACGCCCGATATAGGGCACCGTGTAAAGGGCCTTGGTGGGGCAATGCTCCGTACAGGCTCCGCAATCCATGTCCTCCCGGGCAACCAGGCAGCGGCAGACGTAAAACCGGGCCACGGCAATGCGCGTAGTATCTTTTGTTATTCCCTCAGTATCCCTTTCCGCGGTAACAGGCATCCTGCGTATGGCCCCTGTGGGGCAGACCTCCGCACAGCGGTGGCAATCATAAAGGCAGTATTTGGTGGAAAAATCCATCCGGGGTTTCATGAATCCCTTCAGGCCAAGCTGCAGGTATGAGGGCTGAAGCACATGGGTGGGGCAGTTGGCAACGCACATCTGGCAGCCGGTGCAGATATCCAGAAAACGTTCCAGGGAACCGGCTCCGGGAGGAAGAACGCACTGGGTGGGGTCCAGCTTCCGGGCGGCATCTCCCCGGCATCCGGAAAGGGCGGCCGTAGCCAGCCCGGCCGCAGTAGCCTCCAGGAACTGGCGGCGGGAACTCCCGGCAATGGAGGGAACCGCGGCGGAAGAAGAGGGAGCGGGAGCCGGGGAAGCCTTCTTTTTTGGGCCGGAACCAGTTGGCGGGCCCTGGTAAACCAGCGGTAGCGTATTCCTCCCTCACTGCAGGAGCGCACGCAATCGTAGCACGCCACGCAGCGTGAGGAGTCTATTTTGTATTCCTTCAGGTTCAGGCATTGCGCCTTGCAGGATTTGACGCATTTGCCGCATTTTTTGCAGGAGGCGGGATCAAAGCCCAGCCGGAAAAGGGAGATACGGGAAAGCAGGCCAAGCAGCGTGCCGACGGGGCATACCGTATTGCAATACAAGCGTCCCTTCCAGGCACTCATGACGGCCACCAGGCCGAGCATGCCGGCGGAAGCCAGCAGAACCGGGAAAGCCGCGGGGAAATAATCCATCTGGACCAGGTCCGCAGAAGAACTGTCCGCCGCCAGCAGGTTATTGCTCCAAATGGCGGCCGGCCATGCCAGCACATACATGATGCGCCCGAAAATGCTGTAAGGGTCCAGCCAATTCAGAGACAGACCGGCCAGCCCCGTCACGCAGCAGGCGGCCAGCAATGCCAGCACCCCATACCGCACCCACGGCACAGGCCGGGAGAATTTCAGGAAACGCTTCGGCGCCAGCCAGCGGCGGATCCTGAAGACAATATCCTGGAGAATCCCCAGCGGGCAGATGAAGGAACAGTATACGCGGCCGAACAGCAGCGTAAGCAGCAGCAAAACCCCCAGAATCACGGCGGAAACGGCTGCCCCGCTCAGGGTCCCCAGCACGGACGGCACAAATTGCCACCGCGCCAGGGAAAAGGAATCTTCCATCCCCTCTCCGCCCCCCGTCATGTTCGGCACGTTCCACGCGGGAATGTGGTGCAGAAAAGCGTATGCAATCCCAATAAAGAAAATGACGGCCACCGTCACGCGGAGCCACTTCAGAGGACTGACGAGAAAGGCTTTGATGACTGACATATTTATCATAAACCCGCCGGAGGCGGAAAGTTGGCCCCCCACCGCGTCATCCGCAGACGGGAGAAGGAGCCGCCGCGTCAGGCCATGCTGATACGGCGGATATTAAGCCTGGAAAGGTCGGCGACGCCCAGCCCCATTTCCTCCCCAAGCTGCACATGGCGAATTTTTCCGGCCTTGTTCAGCAGGGCGGCGCCCGCAGCGTCAATGGCCACGATGTCACGGGAAGCCAGAAGGGTTTTGCGCTCCACCAGGTCATTCGTATCCTTCCCCACGGGGCCATTGCGCACCATGGGCATGTAGGCGTCCAGCACGCACAGGTCCGGCTTGCGGAAATACACGGCGTCCGCGATGCACTGGTGCAGGTCGTTCTTATGCATGGCCCCGCGGTCCCAGACGGTGCCCATGACATTCTTCATGCAGGCGGTCATCTCGGAACCGCTGTGGTGCTTGAGGGGCGGGCAGGTGATATAAACATCCGCTTCCAGCACGGCCTTATGCACCTTGGCGGAGGTGAATTTCCGGGCTTTCGGGTTTTCCGTCCGCACGTACTGGCTCTCATTGCCGCCGTCCACCATCACACCGCCAGCCTTCTCTACGGCCTCTTTCACGCCGCTGCCCTCATAAGCGCCGTTGTGGCAGCAGTGGTCAAACACCCTTACTTCCTTCGCCCCGGCCTGCCTGCACAGCTCCACCAAAGTGGCGACGGTTTCAGGATGAGTGTTGGCGCCGAATTCCGGAGCCTTGTTCCAGCCGATGTTCGGCTTGATGACGACGGTCTGGCCCGGCTTGACGAAAGCCTGCATGCCGCCCAGCGTCTCCACGGCCTTCCTGACCATCTCCGCACGGGTACCGTTGCGGACGGCCACCAGATCCGGGATGCCGGAAGCCGCCGAAGCTCCGGCCTCCTGGGCGAACAGGGAATCCATGTCCGATATGGCCGCCAGCGCCCCTGCGGCGGCAGTCCTTTTCAAAAAAGTGCGTCTGTCAGTCATCTTCATGGCAACGTCTGTGGTTTATCCCCGCATGCGGGAACACGCAGAAGGTTTTATGCCTCTTCCTAACACACGCCCTGCCAAAAAACAACCTGTCATTCTTCCCGCACCGGAATTTCATAAACGAATTGTCATACAGGCAAGGCTTCTGTACAACCCGGTCATGAAATGTTCCCTGCTCAGCCGCCCCATGACCTGCACTCATGACTGGATCAGCCGCGTCGTCTCCCCCGGGGACGCAGTCGTGGACGCCACGGCGGGCAACGGGCACGATACGGTTTTCCTGGCCCGGCTGGTTGGCCCTTCCGGCCAGGTGCACGCCTTTGACGTGCAGGAAGAAGCCATCCGCGCCACCAGGGAGCGTCTGGAGAAGGAAGGGCTGCTCACCCCTTCCGTCCGGCTCCATCTTGCCAGCCATGACCGCCTGGCGGAACTGGTCGGAGGCCCCGTGAAGGCCATCGTTTTCAACCTGGGCTATCTGCCGGGCGGGGACAAAAAAACAGTCACCAGGACGGAATGCACCCTGGCGGCGCTGGAACAGGCCGCCGCCCTCATTGCCCCGAACGGGCTTCTCAGCGTCATGTGCTATCCCGGCCACGAAGGAGGAAAGGAAGAAGCGGAAGCCGTGGAAGCCTTCCTGTCCCGCCTGCCCCATCATTCCTGGCGCGCCGGCAAATACCAGCTCCTGAACACCGGAACACCGGCTCCCTTCCAGATATGCGCCTTCAGGCTGGACTGACCTCCCCGCCGCCAGGCGTCCGGGAAAGACCTCAGGCCCGGCGTTCCTTCATCCACTCCACCACCTGCGCCAGAGCGCGGGCGCGGTGCGACATGGAATTTTTCACTTCCATGGGAAGCTGGGCGAAACTCCGGTCATACCCTTCCGGGACAAACAGCGGATCATAGCCGAATCCTCCTTCTCCGGCCGGCTCCGTCAACATGTAGCCTTCCACGGAACCGGAAAACTCCGCCAGCACGCGGCCGTTCCCGGCAAGCACCATGACGCAGCGGAACCGTGCGGAAGGCCTGTCCCCCGGCTTCACGCCGGCGCGCCGCAGTTCCTCCATCATGCGGAGGTTATTTCGCGCATGGTTCCCTTCCTCCCCGCCGAAGGAGGAGGACCAGACTCCGGGGCGCCCATCCAGCACATCCACCTCCAGCCCGGAATCATCCGCCAGCAGGACGCCGGGGATGCATCTGGAAGCGGAAAGCGCCTTGAGCGTGGCGTTCTCCGTAAACGTGACTCCCGTTTCATCCACGGGCGGAGCCTGGGGATAGTCGGAAAGATCCTTCACTTCCCATTTCCCGGCCAGCATGGCGCGGATTTCCCCGGTCTTGTGGGCGTTGCGCGTGGCAACCACCAGCAGCGGCAATTCCTGTTCCATAATCATCAATCTTTTACAGTTGAAAATCATCTGAAAGACCGCGCTCAGCAGTCAATCTCCAGGCTGACGGGGCAATGGTCGGACCCCGTCACATCCGGATGGATGGCGGCATCCTTCACCCTGGAAGCCAGCGGATTGGAAACGCAGAAATAGTCAATGCGCCATCCGATATTCCGGGCGCGGGCGCCCGCGCGGTAGGACCACCAGCTGTACCAGCCCGGCTCCTCCGGATGCAGGGCGCGGAACGTATCCGTAAAACCGGCCTCAAGCAGCAGCGTGAACCCGGCGCGCTCCTGGTCGCTGAACCCGGCGGAAAAACGGTTCTCTTTGGGACGTGCAATGTCAATCTCCTCATGGGCCACGTTCAAGTCTCCGCAGAAAACGACCGGCTTGGTTTCCGCCAGTCCCGCCACATACTCGCGGAACGCGGCGTCCCACTGCTCCCGATACGGAAGGCGCACCAGTTCATTCTGTGAATTGGGCGTATAGCAGTTGACCAGGTAAAACCCCTCGAATTCCATCGTGCAGACGCGCCCTTCCCGGTCATGCTCCGGCCAGCCGATTCCGACGGACGTGGAAAGAGGCCGCACCCGGCTGAGGATCAGCACGCCGGAATAACCGGCCTTCTCCGCCGGATTCCAGAGCTGGTGCGGCCAGGAGGAAATCCACAGGTCTTTCACCTGTTCCGGACGCGCCTTGATCTCCTGAAGGCAGAGGACGTCCGGCTCCAGGGCATCCACGGCGTCCGCCATTCCCTTGCCCAGAACCGCCCGCAATCCGTTCACGTTCCATGAGACGAGTTTCATGCGCGCATACTTCCCGTTTTTCACGGGTCCGTCAAGCCCTCAAACACCGTTGTCCCGCCCCCTTCCGGAGGGCTCCGGAAAATTCTTCTTCAGGAATCATCCCCAGTCTTTTGCATGCCGCATAGAACAAGCGTTTTTTCTTGCCAGAACCTCCCCCTCGTGCTTAGTTAGATAGGCAAACACCCCGAGAGGCACTCGAGAGTGGGTCTGTCGACCCGCTCTTTTTTGTCTATCCATCACACTCCTCCACACTCATGACAAACGATATTAAAGCTTTGATTGACTACTACGAGAGGGAAAAAGGGCTCTCCCGTGAAAAAATTCTCCTCGCTCTGGAGTCCGCCTTTCTCTCCGCCTACCGCAAAATGGTTCCCGGTTCCGGCAGCATCAACTACCTGAGGGCCGAAATCAACGTGGACAAGGGCAAGGTGCGTATTTTTGCGGACCTGGAAGTGGTGCCGGATGAAGAATATTCCGACAAATTCAACCAGATCCCCCTTTCCCTGGCCGTCAAGCTGGACAAAAACGCCGTGCTTCACGACCTGCTCCCCACCAACATCACGCCCAAGGGCTTCGGCCGCATCGCGGTGCAGACCGCCCGCCAGACCATGCTCCAGAAACTGCTGGATGCGGAAAAGGAAATGCTCTACGACGAGTTCAAGGACCGCGCCGGAGATCTGGTAACGGGCACCATCCGCCGTTTTGAAAAGGGGGATATTTTTGTGGACCTCGGCAAATTCGAAGGCGTCATGACCTCCCGCGAACGCGTGCCGAATGAAGACTACAGCGTCGGCGACCGCATGCGCTTCTACGTGGTGGAAGTGCGCACGGAAGCACGCGGCCCGGAAGTCATCCTTTCCCGCAGCCATCCGAACCTGGTGCGCCGCCTCTTTGAATCGGAAGTGGTGGAAATAGGCGACCAGACCGTGGAAATCCACGGCATCGCCCGCGAAGCCGGCTACCGCACCAAAGTGGCCGTCATCAGCCATGACGACAAAGTAGATCCGGTAGGGGCATGCGTAGGCATGCGCGGCGCCCGCGTCAAAAACATCGTCCGGGAGCTCAACAATGAAAAAGTGGACATCCTGGAATGGACGGAAGACCCCGTCACCTTCGTCCGGGAAGCTCTCAGCCCCGTGGAACCGCGGGAAATCACCGTGGACGAGGAAGCCAGAAAAATCTTCGTTATCGTCCAGGACGACAAAGATCTCTCCAAGGCCATCGGCCGCAGGGGCCAGAATGCCCGCCTCACCTCCCGCCTGATGGGCTGGGATGTCCAGGTGCGCGTCTTTGACGTTCAGGAAGCGGAAAAACGCCAAAGCCAGGCTGCGGCCGAAGAAGTCATGCGCCAATGCCAGGCTGCGGCCAAAACCCTCAGCGAACAATTGGAAATCCCGGAAGAAACCGCCATGGGCCTGGTGACCATGGGCGGAACGGACCTGGTAGCCCTCACCGGATTTGAAGCTTCCGACATCGCGGAAAGCATGGGCATTCCGCAGAGGAAGCCGCCCAAATTCTGGACAAGGCCCGGGACCTTATCTCCCAATAACCGTTGAGCGCGGCGCTCAACATCTAACAACCTTAAATCAAGATGCCTAATAAACAAGAAGAGAAAGAACCCAAAAAGGAAGTATTGGATCTGATCGGCGGATCTTCCAAAAAGAAACGCGCACCCCAGCCGGCCCCCGCACCGGCTCCCTCCCGC